>OHRD01000868.1_pt1 | contig 11922 bp, 10 predicted proteins | sample 1578371 | NCBI WGS metagenome assembly OHRD01 (sample SAMEA3879505, study PRJEB24766) | human gut metagenome | biome: human-associated habitat; feature: feces | place: USA | collected 1985/1987
ATGCTCCTCCGCGCAACTTCTAAGATATTCCCGATCCGAACAATAAGGTATATTCGTCATCACGATATGCGCTACCACGACCTCAAACCGAGGACAATAGATTTTCGACCTGCGCCCCAGTAAATCCACCAAGGCCAAGGAATCTTTTCCTCCGGACAACCCGACCAATATCCGGTCGCCATCATTGATCAAGCCATAGTCGAAAATCGCTCTCTTTACCTTATTCTCTATCTTGCGAAACAAACGTTCGTCCTCTGTCAATTTTGCCATATACTTCCTTTACGGGCGCAAAATTATATATTTATCTTTTCGATTTGTATGCCTCTACAAAAATATTCTTATCTTTGAAACTGCATAACTATATAATCTAGAATAGACAAAATGAAACGGTTATCCAAAAAGCTGCTTTATACGCTAGGAGTTACACTCCTATGCGGAGGAATGCAACTACATGCGCAAAGTCTTGATCAGGCAAAAAAATTATATAACGACGGGAAATACGCGGAAGCCAAACCTGTGTTCGAGAAACTAGTGAAACAAGCGCCAAGCAATGCCTCTTATAATCAATGGTATGGTGTTTGCTGTTTCGAGACCGGAGATTTAGCAGGAGCGGAGAAACATCTTAAGGTTGCCGTAAAGCGTAGGGTACAAGACGCTTATCGATACCTTGGAGAAGTATACTACCAGACCTATCGTTTTGACGAAGCCGAGGAGATGTTCGACGAATACATCACCCTCCTAACAAAAAAGAAACAAGATGTGGAGCCTTACCAGATCCGTATGGACTTGGCGAACAAAGCAAGCCGTATGCTTGATAAGGTAGAGAATGTCCAGATTATCGATAGCTTGGTCGTTGATAAAGATGATTTCTTATCAGCCTATACCTTAAGCGAGGAAAGCGGTACGTTGACCACTTACCAAGATTTCTTCCAGACTAACGATCCGGGCAACTCATCGGTATACATGAACCAGAAGGGGGATAAGATTTATTACGCCCACCCGACAGACGGTAACCACAATTGTCTTTTTACCCAATCCAAGCTCATGGATCAATGGGGAGACGAGAAACAGTTACCGATGAATATCAATAGTGACGCCGACGATGGGTATCCATTCGTGCTATCCGATGGCGTAACGATTTATTACGCATCCAAAGGGAACGGCTCTCTGGGCGGATATGATTTATTCGTCACTCGTTACAACATCAATTCCGATACTTATCTTACACCGGAGCAATTGGGCATGCCCTATAACTCCCCGTTTAACGATTACATGATAGTGATCGACGAAGCCAAGCAATTGGGATGGTTCGTTTCCGACCGCTATCAACCGGAAGGAAAAGTCTGCGTATACCTATTCATCCCGAATGACAACCGCGAGCGAGTAGATAGCGAGGATGTCGAACTAAAACGTGCCCGGGCCTCTATTGCCTCGATCAAGGATTCATGGAAACCCGGATCGAATTACGAAGAGCTTATTCATTTAGCTCATACCGAGATTCCTTATGGACGTATAGAAATAAAGAAAGATTTCACGTTCCCGATCCATGATGATATCGTTTATTACACCTTAGACGATATCCAAAGTCCGGAAGCGAAGAACTACTACGAGAAAGTAGTTTCCATCCATAGACAGATCAAGGAGCTAAATGAGAAACTAGAGAGTTTACGAGCCAGCTACATCAAAGGGAATAAGGCGAAGCGAGAACAACTGAAGCCTACGATTCTTGATGCGGAAGAAAAGTTAAACAACCTGCTCGCTCAACCGGACGAATGGGAGAAAAAGGCACGTAACGCAGAGATCGTATACCTAAGAAACAACCATAAATAAGAAGAACTATGCTACTGGACATAGCCATCATCGTCTTCCTCATGGTAGCGGCCATCCTACTGATACTGGCGGAGATATTCCTTCTTCCGGGAATAACACTCGCGGGTATAGGCGGGGCTATTTTCGCTATCGGCGGAGTCGTTTTCGCTTATACGGTAAGTATATGGGTAGGGCATCTGACTTTATCCTTATCAATCATTACATTCGGAATAATCTTCGCTTGGTTATTGCGTTCCCGGTCTTTTAATAAGATCGCTTTAAAGACAGATATCGATTCCAAGCTGACATCCAGCAGGGATCTCGGAATAGAACCCGGAGACGAGGGGATCACGCTCTCACGCTTAGCCCCTATCGGCAAGGCCCGGATTAAAGGTATTAACGTGGAAGCGAAATCTCAAGACGAATTAATCGATGAGAACACGCCGATCGTAGTGATCAGGGTAGACAGTTACAACGTAATTGTCCGTCCTAAAGAAGAAACAAATATTCACGCTTAATTTTATATATATGGAAATAACCTTTTTGCCACTTATCCTATTGGGGGCCGCAGTACTTCTGCTGGCAATCTTTTTCTATTATGTGCCGTTCCTGTTATGGATCTCGGCCAAAGTATCAGGAGTCAATATCTCCTTGATCCAGTTATTCTTGATGCGTATCCGAAAAGTTCCTCCCTACATCATCACTCGTGCGATGATCGAAGCGCATAAGGCAGGAATAAAGACGCTTACACGCGACGAGCTGGAAGCGCACTATTTAGCGGGTGGACATGTCGAGAAAGTAGTGCATGCGCTGGTTTCCGCGTCGAAAGCGAATATCGACCTTCCTTTCCAGATGGCTACCGCTATCGACTTGGCCGGACGTGACGTATTCGAGGCTGTACAAATGTCGGTAAATCCGAAAGTGATCGATACCCCTCCGGTAACAGCGGTAGCGAAAGACGGAATCCAGTTAATCGCCAAGGCACGTGTCACCGTTCGTGCGAATATCAAGCAATTAGTGGGTGGTGCCGGAGAAGAGACGATCTTAGCCCGTGTAGGTGAAGGTATCGTATCTTCCATTGGTTCATCCGAAAGCCATAAGACCGTATTGGAAAATCCGGATTCCATCTCGAAATTAGTGCTTCGCAAAGGGCTTGACGCCGGAACAGCTTTCGAAATCCTTTCCATCGATATCGCCGATATCGATATAGGTAAGAACATCGGCGCTTTCTTGCAAATGGATCAAGCTCAAGCGGATAAGAATATCGCTCAGGCGAAAGCCGAGGAACGCCGTGCGATGGCTGTCGCCCTCGAGCAAGAGATGAAGGCGAAAGCACAAGAAGCCCGTGCCAAGGTGATCGAGGCAGAAGCGGAAGTTCCCAAGGCAATGGCAGACGCTTTCCGCACAGGAAACCTAGGCGTAATGGACTATTACAAGATGAAGAACATCGAGGCGGACACTTCTATGCGTGAAGCGATAGCTAAACCGGCCGGTACTCCATCAAAACCATTAAAGGACTAAAATAGTTATATACATGGAACTATCTCCAAGGGCAGGGTCGCACCTTGCCCTTTTATGATTAAAAGTAAACTTAATTAGCTGATCGAATATGAGAACAATCCCCGCTTCAGAATTAGCGATCCATTCAGATGGTAGTGTTTTCCACCTGCATTTAAAACCAGAACAACTCGCGGATCGTGTGGTACTTGTTGGCGATCCCGCACGGGTTACAACCGTCGCTTCCTATTTTGAGTCTCAGGAATGTGAGGTTTCCAGCCGGGAGTTTCATACCATCACGGGCCAATACAAGGGAAAACGTATCACGGTTGTATCCCATGGCATCGGTACAGATAATATTGATATCGTATTAAATGAGTTGGACGCTCTCGCTAATATTGACTTCTCAACCCGTACGATCAAGCCGGAATTCAAGCAACTTTCCCTAGTTCGTATCGGGACTTCCGGAGGGTTACAGCCATTTGTCCCGATTGGGACTTATGTAGCTGCGGAGAAATCGATCGGATTCGATGGAGTCATTTATTTCTACGCAAATAGTAATTCCGTTCGTGACGCAGACTTGGAATCTGAATTAATAAAACAGCTTGATTGGCGGCTTAGCGGCATATGGCCTTATGTCGTATCGGCAGATCCATCGTTGATCGAGCAAATCACCCGTAATGATATTATCCGGGGAACGACTATCGCGGCCAATGGCTTCTATGGGCCGCAAGGACGTGAGCTCCGATTGCCCTTGACCGATCCGGAATTGAACCGGAAAATAGAGGCTTTCGATTACAACGGGCGAAAGATTACGAACTTCGAGATGGAGAGCTCCTCTTTAGCTGGTCTGGCCGCTCTCATGGGACACCGGGCAATGACCGTATGTTGTATTATCGCCGGACGTGTGGATAATCATATGAATACGGATTATAAAGGTTCTTTGGAGGAACTGATTGAAACTGTATTAGACCGTATATAATAATATCAAGACTATGAAGTGGGATCATTCACTAATCGATACGTTGGAATGGGGGAATCAGATCTCCCATAAGGAAGATAAAATAAAGATAGCGGACCTTATCGCATCTAAAGTCGAAAACGGACAAGTCATAGGTGTTGGCTCCGGTTCTACCTCCTATCTAGCGTTGATTCGCATAGCCGAACGTATCCGGACGGAACGTCTTTCCATCTTGGCGATCCCCACTTCATTAGAAATCCGGATGACTTGCGCCCAGCTAGGCATTCCGGTTACCAGCCTGTTTTCCCACAAGCCGGACTGGACCTTCGATGGGGCTGATGAAGTAGATTCCCACTTTAACTTGATCAAAGGGCGTGGAGGCGCCATGTTCAAGGAAAAGCTATTAATCAGCTCCAGTCCGCAGACCTATATACTGGTCGATCCTTCCAAGAAAGTGGAGAGGCTGGGAGCTAAATTCCCGATCCCGATAGAGATTTTCCCGGAAGCTCTCACCTATGTAGAGGACAGACTCCAGCGTTTGAATCCCGGTGAGATAAAACTTCGTATGGGGCAAGGTAAGGATGGACCGATCATTACCGAGAATGGCAATATGATCCTAGACGTATGGATGGACTATATCCCTGAAAATACAGAATCCACTCTCAAGTCGATTACGGGCGTACTCGAGAGTGGACTCTTTATGAACTATAAGGTAGAAGTATTAGGGCTTACTTCATGAATCCTTGTTGTTTCAATACCTTCAAGAGCACCTCGGAGAAATGTTCACTATTTTTCTTCGTATAGCGTACGTCCGTAAAGACCTGCGCCAGTGTTTCCTTATTATTCTCCCTTACAAACTGCTTATTCACCTCTAATGCCTCTTTCTCACTATACAAGGCATCGATGGAAGCCGGAGTAAAGTCCGTATAAGTCTCGTTTTGTACCACAGCCGCCAATGGTAAACGTTCTACTTGAGGGGGTATAGGCTCTGCCGGATAACCCACCGTAACCGTAACGATCGGGACAACCAGACGGGGAAGAGAAAGCGCCTCAATGATCTGGTCCGCATTATAAGCCGTCGTACCCAGATAGCAAATGCCTAAGCCTTTTTCCTCAGCGGCATTGCAGAAACTCTGGGCGAACAACATCGCATCTATCGTCGAAGCGATAAACGTTTGTAAATTATCGAATCCGGCCTCCGCTTTCCTGCACTCCGCCCATTTCACGAAACGGTTCGCATCCGCACAAAAAGTAAGTACCACCGGGGCTCCCGTAATCATTGGTTGGTTAAAATGAGCCGGAGCCAGTTTCTCCTTGTTCGCAGGGTCGCGGGTAACCACGACACTATACAATTGCATATTTCCTGTATTCGAGGCACGAGTAGCCACTTCCAATAATTCATTCAGCAAAGACTCCGGGATATCCTGATCCGTATATTTACGGATACTTCTTCTATTCTTCATGCATTCTAACATAGCAATCCTATTTTTAAATTCTCAATAACTAAATCCTAATATCCATGCCGGCATACGGTTAAACACGCTTTTCGGTAACCCGTAGATAGCCGCATAAGCGTCGGGTACGAAGCGGAGACGATCATATCCCCTTAACCTACGGCGAAGATATATTTACCGCCAATCAAGAAATCTCCGTTCTCCATGAATTCCACGTTCGCCACGGAACGCATCTGGCTTAAGAAATAGGTTTCACACATCAATTGCCGATTCTCCTTATCTCCGAAAAAAGAGATCAGCAAGTTGGTATCCCCCATAAAGACTTTCTGCTTGGCCGGAGTGGTTCCCAGTTGGTCTGCCGAGTAATAAATAAGCCTCACATCATGAAAGAAACGCAACAGGCTATCGCTTTGCTGACGAAGCATATTTGTCTTACGGGTTACATCAATCGATTTCGGACGTAAAGGAGCCGACTCAGCCACCATCATAAAATATTTTTGAGCTCGTTCCAGATTACTCATCGAAATAGAAACCACCGAAGGCAAATCCCGGCAAATCTCTTTTCTCACTAATTCTTGCAGACGGAAATAATACATATCCGGGTCTTGCCAATAAAAAGGATAACATCCATGTTCCAGATAGTTCCGGTAAATCGGCACAATATTCATCTCCGCATTGATCTCCTTCACCAAATCATGATGGTTCGCTAAGATATCCTCCAACGGAATGGGATCTTTATCCAGAATGCTTTCGTAAGAAAGGAATTCACGGAACGACATCGGATGCATGGTATAAAAAGCAGCCTCATGCCTTAACCCGTTCCGCACCTCTGTCTGCGAGTACAAAGAAGTGGTAGCGAAAACAATCTTTAAGGCGGGGTTGGCATCCAATAAAGTTGAGACCTCTTCCATCCAGCCCGAATAGAAATGGATCTCATCCAAAAACAAATAATGCCCCCCGGCTTGCAGGAACTCCTTAACCGCATCGGTCAATGAATGTGTCTCAAACCAGAAATCATCCAGATTCACATACAGGGCTTCCCGTGAATCTTCAAATTTCAACTTAATATGCTGTAACAACAAGGTAGTCTTACCAACCCCTCGAGAGCCGAAGATGCCGATTAACCGATCCTCCCACTCTATCCGTGCATGCAAATAACGCAGGAATGTACAATTTATTCCTTTCAACAATAGCTGATGATTCCGCTGAAGCAAGTCCATATACAAATCTGTTTTACGCGAATATAAAAAATGTTCCGTGTTTTTCGTACCTTTGTCAACACTAAACCAATAAAAAGATGAATACATCCAAAGTCTACTTTACTAATTTACGCACGACCCCCAGCAGCAACCTGCTGGATAAGATGGAACGTCTGGTAAAACGTGCCGGTATCGCCAATATCGACTTCAAAAATCAATTTGTAGCCATTAAGATCCACTTTGGCGAACCGGGGAATTTGGCATACATTCGTCCTAATTACGCCGCTCGCTTGGTAAGCCTGTTACGTGAATTAGGCGCGAAACCGTTCCTTACCGATTGTAACACCTTATACTCGGGCCGCCGCTCCAACGCTGTCGATCATCTTCAAAGCGCCATGGAAAATGGGTTCAATCCCATGTCCGCCGGTTGCAACGTTATCATCGCCGATGGCGTGAAAGGTACGGACTACCGGGAAATCGAGATCGACGGGCAATATTGCAAGGCCCCGAAAATAGGTGCCGCTATCGCCGACGCCGATATCATCATTTCCATGAACCATTTCAAAGGTCACGAGCAAGCCGGTTTCGGCGGTGCGCTGAAAAACCTCGGGATGGGATGCGCCAGCGTAGGCGGTAAACTGGAATTACATTGTGCCTCACAACCCCGTATCGATACGGAGGCTTGTAAAGGCTGTAACATCTGTGTAAAGCACTGCGCTCACGATGCCATCCATTTGAATAACAACCGAAAGGCCGAAATTGATTACGAGCGTTGTGTAGGTTGCGGGCAATGTGTGGCTCTTTGCCAGTACGACGGTGCCGTAATGGGCGAAGGTGATACTTCCGAGCGATTGAATTACAAGATCGACGAGTACACGAAAGCCGTATTAGCAGACAAGCCTCATTTCCATGTTAGTTTTATCATGAACGTATCTCCGGAATGCGATTGCTGGAATCATAACGATGCCGCCATCATCCCTGATTTGGGGATCGCCGCATCTTTCGATCCGGTGGCCTTGGATAAGGCTTGCGTAGATCTGGTTTACGCCTCGCCGGACCCTGGCCGTGTCCACTTGATCGAGCGCATGGAATCCCGCCATGGCATCCATATCGTCGAGCATGCGGAGGCGTTGGGTATGGGAAGCCAGCGGTATGATTTGGTCTCCTTGGACGATAAATAATATCGTAAATTAAAAACATTTAATAACTTCCTTTTTATCGGGCTTATTACCTCAAAGGCGTTATCTTTGCCCATGAATAAATAACAGTTTTGGGAGTACAAACTAAAAACGATTTGATTATGTTCTCAGGTATTGTAGAAGAAGCGGCTCAGGTAGTAGCCCTCCAATCCGATAAAGGAAACCTTCATCTGACGATGAAGTGCTCATTCGTGAATGAGCTGAAAATAGATCAGAGCGTGGCTCACAACGGCGTTTGCCTTACGGTGGTAAGCATGACGGAAGATACGTATACGGTTACCGCTATCAAGGAGACCTTGGAACGTTCGAACCTCGGGAACCTGAAAGTGGGCGATAAGGTGAACTTGGAGCGTAGCATGTTGATGAACGGCCGTCTGGACGGGCATATCGTACAGGGGCACGTGGACCAGACTGCCGTTTGTGCGGAGGTGAAGGAGGCGGACGGCAGCTGGTACTATACGTTCGAGTACGCTTTTGATAAGGAGATGGCCCGGCAGGGGTATATGACCGTGGAGAAAGGCTCCGTTTGCGTGAACGGCGTCAGTCTGACGGTATGCAACTCCCAGCAAAACAGTTTCCAAGTCGCTATCATCCCTTATACGCACGATAACACGAACTTTTGCCAGATCGAGAAAGGTACGGTAGTGAACCTAGAGTTCGATATTGTCGGGAAGTATATCAGCAAGATGATGCAGTTTAAATAAGGTTCGAAGAATTTCCTATCCATAAAAGGCTTTAGCGGTATCTGATGATCCCGGCTAGAGCCTTTTCTATCTACGGACAATCTTAATTCCGTGCGTGTACGATTAAAAACGTTTTAAGTAAATTTTCACTAACCAAAACTATCCTTGGTATGTTTATTGTTATATAATTATATGAGAAAAATAGACTAAACATATCAGATTATGGCCTATATCGATTATTACAAGATTTTGGGGGTGAACAAGGACGCTTCTCAGGATGATATCAAGAAAGCCTATAAGAAGTTGGCTCGGCAATATCACCCTGACTTGAATCCGAACGATCCCGACGCCCATCGTAAGTTTCAGGAGATCAATGAGGCGAACGAGGTGCTTAGCGATCCGGAAAAGCGTAAGAAATACGACCAGTACGGGGAGAATTGGAAACATGCGGATGAGTTCGAGGCTCAACGGAAGCAGTATGGCCAGCAAGGTGGCGGCTTTGGCGGTGGCTTCTCGAACGGCGGAGGTACGTATTGGTCCTCCTCCGGCGATGATGGAGAGTTCTCGGATTTCTTTGAGTCTATGTTTGGTTCCCGCCGGGGTGGCGGTGGCCGTTCTAATCATGGATTCCGTGGACAGGATTACACGGCCGAATTGCACTTATCCTTGATGGATGCGGCCAAGACACATAAGCAGGTGATCACCGTGAACGGCAAGAACCTGCGTATCACGGTTCCCGCCGGCGTAGCCAACGGGCAAACCATTAAGCTGAAAGGCCAAGGCGGGCCGGGCATGAATGGAGGACCTGCCGGTGATTTGTACATCACGTTCATTATTCCGGACGACAGCCGTTTCAAACGGGTGGGAGACGATCTGTACCTGACCGTCCCCTTGAACCTCTATACGGCGGTCTTGGGTGGCGAGCAGATTATCGATACCTTGGATAGCAAGGTGAAACTGAAAGTAAAACCGGGCACGCAAAACAATACGAAAGTCCGGTTGAAAGGTAAGGGATTCCCTGTTTACAAGAAGGAGGGGCAGTTTGGTGACTTGATTGTCACGTACTCGATCGAGGTGCCGACCAACTTGACGGAGAAACAGAAGGATTTGTTCCGGGAAATACAAAGTCTAAATTAAAAACAGGTGTATTATGCAAACAGATTTAGTTATTGTCAGTGAATACTGCCAGAAATGCCATATAGACCCTTCGTTCATCATTTTGCTGGAAGAGGGAGGTTTGATAGACATTAATATCACGGATGGAGAGAGGTATCTCTTCTCTTCCCAGCTCCGTGATCTGGAACAATACACACGTATGTATTACGACTTGTCTATTAACATCGAGGGAATCGAGGCCATTCATCATATGCTGGACCGGATGCGGAATTTGCAGGCGGAGATACAATCGTTGAGAAACCGTCTGCATTTATATGAACCATTCGGTTTTGATACGATCGAGAATTTCTAGTGTCAAATTGCTGCTTAACAAGGCTTCACTGCCCGATAGCGAAGGGTGTACGCAAACAAATTGAAAATATTTCTTGAAAATGTTTGGAAGTTTGGAATGTAATATATACCTTTGCACTCGCAATCAAGAAATGATAGCAACTATATCGCGGAGTGGAGCAGTGGTAGCTCGTTGGGCTCATAACCCAAAGGTCGTAAGTTCGAGTCTTGCCTCCGCAACTAAAAAGTCCTCAAGTCATTGACTTGAGGACTTTTTCTCTATTCAATCAAGCGATCGGGCGATGCGACCCCGATGGAAACGAATAATAAGCTATGCTTATTTCTTCCGTAAAGGCCCTTTGTTCTTCCAGAATCCCAATTTATAATAGATATAGGTGATTGTAAGCCCGATGCAAAGGCTGGCGCCGATGGCCCACCAGATACCGCTCCGTCCCCAGATAGAGCTAAACCAATAGGCGAGGGGAATGCGTATCAGCCAAAGACAAGTGATGCTTACTGCCATTGGGAACAGGGTATCGCCAGCTCCCCGTAATGCCCCGTTGAAGACGTTCAAGCCGCCGTGTACGATAAAGAATCCTCCCATGATCAATAAATATTCCTTGCCAATCCGGATCACCTCCGGGTCCTTGGTGAAAGCCAGCATCATCTTGTCCCCGAAGAAATAGATGGCCGTGAAGGTCGCTAGACCCAGCAATAGGTTGACAAGCATGGCGAATCGTACCCCGTCACGTACCCGGTCCAAGTGCCCAGCTCCGATGTTTTGCCCGCAGAAAGCAGCTAGCGCCCCAGAGAGGGTCAATACCGCTTGGATGATGATCGTGTCGATCTTTCCCGCTGCCCCGTAAGCGGTGAGCGTATCCGTGCCGAAACTGTTCACGATCCCCAGTAAGGCAATCAATCCTAGCGAGATGGCACATTGCTGTACGCTGGAGGGAAGCCCGATGCGGAGCCCTTCCTTGAACAGTCCCATATCGAACAATAAATCCTGTTTCTTGATAGAGAGCAGGGGATGGGTGTTGTTCACGTAGCCTAGGGCCACGCACATGCCGATCCCTTGGGCGATCACCGTAGCCCGTGCCGCCCCTTCGATCCCCCATTTGAAAACGACAATGAAGAGTAAATCCAAGGCTATATTCAAAATCGTGGTAAGCAGGATAAACAGCATGGGGCGCACGGACTCCCCGACACCCCGCAATATGGAGATAATGCTATTGAAAGTGACAAACAAGAACGTACCCCCTACATAAATCCTAAAATAAGCGACCGCCTGCGGGATCACGTCCTCCGGTGTGTTCGTCAGCCTGAACATCGGCTCGGCAAAAATAATTCCCGCTATGGACAGCAATACCCCTGCGACCAACATGAAGATAAAGAAAGAGGAGAAGGCCTTCTGCACCTTATCGAACTCCTTCGCCCCGAAAAACTGTGAGATCACCACCGACGTACCGCTCCCGATACCGATCACCAGCGAGATAATAAAGTAATAGATGAAGAAGGAAGCCGATACCGCCGCCAGCGACTCTTTCCCCAGAAACTGCCCGACGATGACGCTGTCGGTCACGTTATAGAGTTGTTGCAGCAGATTGCCGATCAGCAAAGGGAAAGCGAAACGCAGGATCACCTTCCATACCGCCCCACTCGTCAAATCCCTAT
>OHRD01000879.1_pt1 | contig 11776 bp, 13 predicted proteins | sample 1578371 | NCBI WGS metagenome assembly OHRD01 (sample SAMEA3879505, study PRJEB24766) | human gut metagenome | biome: human-associated habitat; feature: feces | place: USA | collected 1985/1987
ACTGGTCTGAGAAAATTCAACTGCGAAACATTGGTATGTTCTTTCCCCATTCTCTTGCTCCTTACTTCTTATCGACTATTCGCTGCTCTTCCAGCAAAACGACTTGGTGCTTACGGTCAATGGAATACCTGAACGATTTGCAATGTTTAATGTAAGCTGATCCGCCTTTATGCTGATTTCCAGTCACAACATCTATTTTTCCACTAAGATAGATGAACAATTTAGGGAGCAGAAAAAACTCAGCTTCTTTTACACGTTTATGTGTCGCTTTTATAAGACCTCGTTGGTATTGTTGATAAATAAGGGCATGTTCGGAACGCTCGTGCATATATCTTTCTTTTTCAAATGGATAAATTATCGTCATCATTCTTTTCACGCCACTTCTTTTTTGAGATTATGAGGTATATGAATTTCTTTAACTGTATCTCTCCAAGCACTTCTGCACATGCCGTATACCTCTCCCACGGAGTATCCCGTTTCGCCGCCATCTGGTAACGCAGAGCGTATATACTTGATTGGCACCTTCACGTCTTTCTCCAACTGGATTTCAAAAACACTGCCGGCACCCATCCAAGGATTAAATAAACCAGTTTCTGTTTTTTTGTCGAGCACAATATATCCACAGTCCGGAAACTGGCGATGATCATAAGACGGCCCGTTACGCTCTTGGGATTTGATAAGCGTATTAAGTGTAATTGCTGTTTTAAAATTCATACGCACTAAAAAAGTGAGCACTTGCATCGTACATGTCATGTTAGCCATCTCAACACGCATTGACTCCAAAAAACCTTTCGGCTTTGACATATCGCCTTCATCTAACGCCATGCGAAGCTGCCCTTTTGTGTATCCTTGGGTTTTGGCAAGCCAAACAATACTCGCTGCTTTGTCAAGCGCAGTTCCCGCCTTTTTACCATCCCAACATGGATAATGAGCATTCAGCGTATAATCATATAAGCCATCCCCAGTATCCATCATAATATTCACATAAAAGTCTTGATCCAAATAATGTTGAAAAGGATATTCATAGGAAACATGATCTTGTATAAATTCATCTATACATTCATGTTCATCATGCGTCAACCCTCTCCGAAAGTCTTTACTGCTTTGAAGTATGCCTTCAACAATTTGTATCAACTCATATTTAAATTCGAAAGCCTCATCACTATATATATCATCTATATAATTGTAGAAAGCTTCCATTGGCAAATCGTTTTCCAGAATTTTGGCGGCTTGCTGCATGCCAATTCCATCCCTATAATCTGCAAAAATTTCCGGTCTGAAAACGTCATCACCATCGGGATTACATTTCAGCTCTGTTGCAATTGCAGACCTAATAGCTGCAAACAATTTCTCCTCTTGTCTTTTATTCATGGTATCCTCCCATCGTTCATTCTTCTAACGTACCTCTTCTGTCCTGATTTCGGATAAACAATCATTTAGAAGATCCATCGTCAGATCGCTTGCCTCGAATGGGTATATGCAGCATCCAGCTACGCTATTATAAATCGCGTTAGCTAATTCTCTAGGATTGTCTGTTTCAGCTCTGATAATTGCTGCCTTAATTCGTATTTCGGCCTCTCTTTTGCCACCACCGCTGCCCCAGGCTTTAATCCATAGCCAACATGCATCTGCTAAATTCTCGATTGGTTCATGTGGCAACGAATCATACCATTCGTTATAACTCTTACATGGCTTAGAAAAATTCACTTTGCTGGCTAAATCCTCAATACGTCCGTCATAATACAATCTTGATAATCCCAAATTTCTTCTCATTATTTCTCTTGAACGCTCCTTTCAAATGTGCATTTATAACTGATTCTCTCCCTCCTTCATTTCTGCTTCAAAAAAAGTATGCTTTTTATTGTTTCATGTAAAAGCGAAAGGCGTAGCCATATGCTGCGCCTTTCGCTTCTTGTTCTTATATAGCTCTCTTTTTACAAATCCATCTCTACAATGCTCCCAGGCGGGATCGTCATAAAACCATTTACGACATTTATGAAGCTAGGGATCATATTGTCTGCCATCTTCTGTCCTGGGATACGAATGTCATTTGAGTCAAAGTGGTAGCATGTTTTCTGCCCGTCGCTTGCCTTTGCAACCGCAATAAAAAATGGCATTTTGTTGTGCCGCAACAAAGAAGTTAAATCTCTAAGCAGCGGTGCTATTTGACATTCAAAAATGTCTGTTTTATCAAGTATCAATAATTTTGTATCACCCATGGCGATAATTCCTCCTTTTATTGATCTGCTAACATAGAGAAAGCAGACAGCCAGTCTGATCCACCATCATCTTCATCGGATTCGTCTTGTGGCAATTCATCAGTGGCACTTTTTAACAGGCCGGAAGAATCATAGGAGTTGTCTGGGCTTCGCACTACTTCCATGGGCCTTTTTGCAGGTACGATTATTTCTATAGTGTTTTCCCCGGTGAGATATGGACGGTAATCAACTATTTCTAAGGCATGCCGCAAAACTCGTTTAATTATGAATCCGCGGCTCCCCTTCTCGATTTTTTTTAACCATTCGACAACATCTTCATCTTCATCTTTATAAAATCTGACTCCAACAATTTTAGCTTTTAATGCTGATTTTTGAGGAACCGATGGTAAGGGAATCTGAAAATCTTGTCCGTTCATAATACTTCTAACAGCCTGTTTTACCAATACCGTCATCTTAAAACGCGCATCGGCATCAAGCCATAGTAAATCTGCATCCTTGGAAGTAAGTCTGAACGACAAACGGTATATTGTTATTTTCTTCATTTTTTCATATTTCTAAGGTTGCTGACCATAAATAGATAATACCCTCTGACGACATCATAGATTTCTGGCAAGTTATGATTTTGATTGCTTTTTATGATCTGCAGTCCTTCCATATGCCTATACCGATTGACTATTTGATCGTAGCAAGCAGCGCTTGTCCCGCCAGCAGTAATGATATAATCAATGTCCAAAAAGCTGTTATAAGCCAGCTCCATCTTTTCCAGAGCTTCTTTGCAGACGTTAGCTGTCTGCCGCGACAATATTTCTTCGAAGGAGATATGGCTTCTCTGTCTGTTTTTACGATCCAGGACAGGAACTGTACCTGTAGCAAGATAGGGCTGGATAGCATGGACTGCTATTTCTGTACCATACGTCTTTTCAATTTCCTCCAGCGTTCGACGAAATATCTCCTTCATCGCCTTATCTGGGTATGTTTCAATACCCGAAATCCTATTTGTTCTGCCCGATATTCTGCAGCCATCCCATGTGCCAAATCCGCCATCCAACAAAACAGCTTCCGATTTGCGTATCTTGTTTCCAAGACTGGTCATGCCAGCACCATTGTCAATGCATGTCGAAAAAAATGCTCCCAACGGTTGCTGAATAATACTAACTGAGCTGGTTTCGATTTTGAAATCATACGTTTGCCAGTCGGCTTCACCAAACTTAACCTCGAAATTGTGATGTCCTGCAATAATAGACAATAGATCTTTGGTATCTGCTTTTTTGTAGGCTGCGGGCAGTCCGCTTTGCACTACAATACGGTCTTCCGCTTGCCTGCATGCAATGTCGTTGTCTCTCATCGCCATTGCCAATCCTACCCTTGTCAAGACTAAAAACATCGGATTTTCATAGCGTTGTCTTGCATAGAGCGTATTAATGCTATCATTTACATCATTTAGTTCCAACGAGTTATTTGCCAATTCCCCAACATTCCAAACTACGCCGGCAGCACGATACAAAATATCTGAAGGTTTAGGCTTTCTCAAAGCTAAATCAACGCCGCCCTTCTGCCTTGCAAAACTGGGAAAAGAACTGATACAATTGGGTGAAAAGGCCTTAACGCTTGAGTACCCTATATCAATTGCAATAGGCCAACAGCCCGGTACTGATACATTTTTTCTCGGGGTATACCTTGTTTTCGTTCTATAATTCTTGGTATTCTCATTCATGTAAATTGCACCTCCTGAGTTTATTTGATATAAATATGACCGATTTCAAAACATTTCACCACTCACACGCAAATTTTTGCGGTTTATTGTAACTTGTCTTTGAAAAAAGAAGAACGGTACTCCCATACCATGGATCAGATAAGTATTTCCGCGATGTAAAGATAACCATTCTTCTCTACGATTCCAATTCCAATGCTTGAATAATCTTTGTTCATCCTGGCTTTTCTTGAAATTTCCTGTGCTTGAAACCGCACATGAATGTCATTTGCTGTTTTTGTACCTGTGGCCTTCCATAGCGTCTCTGATGGCCCCGGCGATGCAATTCCAAACCTATTAATCATGGATGATATATCTCCATATAATGGAGAATCATAATCAGCATGATTGTATATTGCCATATCAGCAGCTTTCATACAGGCAATCTTATAAACGTCACTGTCAGATGACATGCTTAGTGGCGCTATTCCCTCAGCGCTCCTTTCTGCATTTAGCTTTGCCAGTACATCATTGCCAATATCATTTCGAATACTTAATCCAGCGGTTATTCGGTTATATTCAGCAGATATTGTTGGAGCAATCTCATTTGGATTTGGAGCCGCCTGATTCCCGGCCGCTTCCTGCACCTTGCTAATTTCCTGCGGTCCATCCTTTTTTGTGCTCAATAATTTCCCTTGGTTATCATACGTTCGTGTTACAACTGTTTGATATGTTATGATCCATCCCCCAGTGTTCTTGCGGTCAATAATTGTCTCTGTTTCCTTGTACCCGCCTCCTGCTATCGTTTCAGTTATTTTGGGATTGATTACGGTTATCCCTGACCCCCCTTCATTTGGATCCTCGTTGCCCTCTGGTTGTGCAACGGGGGTTTCTGTATTTTCTCCTGGCTTCTTCTGATTTACATCTGGCTTCTCACAATCTATCCATTCATATGATCCATTTTTATTTAAAACCCTTTCTTTATATCCGATCACTACTCCATCCTCGTTGATAACTGCATAGATATTACCTTTTATCCTACGATAGTTCTCTGGTATCTGCATACCATCCGAAGCTGAAGCATTTATCTCATTCCCATTTTTATCAACATCGATAAAACAATACGTGTCATCATCGTTACGGATGTATTTAAGATATTTTACTGACCCGTCATCATTTGTGACCTTATAGACATCGGGTATACCCTCAACTGATTCATAGTTTTCTGGAATATCAATGTTATCAAGATTTATGTCTTCCCATAGCCACGACCCATCCTCCTGTTGTGTCCTTTTCCGATATCCCTCTATATTTCCATCCTCTCCAATTACCATGTACACTTCCTTCTCCCCTAGAACTGGCACATAGTTTAGAGGGATTTCAGGATCAAGCTTCCACTCTTCACCTACTTCTGGCATATCATCTGCGGCCAACCACCATGCACCTTCGTGACTATCAATTCCTTGATCAAAAGGATCTGGTCTGCTTTCTGGTGATGTCGCTTTGACAATCCATAGACCACCAAACGCTAATTGCAGACAACAAAAAAGAATAAATAATTTCTTCATCTCTTTCCGTCCTTTCAATATCTTTGTTTCTAATATGCATGATGTTATTCATAATTAACCATTCAGACAAAAAGACATACGCTGTGTAAAACATGACATACACTGTGTAGAACCCGGTCGTTTATTATTTGGATACGAAGAATCTTTTTTTCTTATATTCTCTTTTGATAAGGATTTGAAAGGATTGGTTTGGAAAAACATAGAAAAAAATAGCTGCGGTCGCTTAGTTGAAATTCAACCCGTTTATTTAAATGGCCTGAATTCATTTCCAAATTACTTCAAATACGCTTCAAAAGAGAGGCCATTTTTAAAAACATCTCAAAATAAAAAAGTATATGAGTCATCCGAGAAAACGCTGTCAATATCTTGCATATTTATGACAAGAGGGTATTTATAACATTTCGAAGAGTTGTATCAAACCAAGGAGGTCAATCATGCAATCTTTACTTAGTCCACTTGAAAATCTTCATGAGGTTCGTGAGATGCTCCTCGGTCAACGACAACATTATTCTGCTAATTTTCTCAATAAGGAAACCGGCGATGTTAATGCATATGAGGCTTTAAGATACATCTTCGAAGAATTTCTTAAATGGACTCCATACCAAGTTCGAGATTGCCTAACGCTGGAGATTGTCAAACTAATGAAGATGGAGTCTCTAATTAATCGAGTTCCGTGTCCACCAGAACTGGATCGAAACCGTGACTTTGAATATGTCGCGTGGTTTCTATATCCTAAAACTAAAAATTGCAATCAAAAAGATTTATCAATTAGAGTCTACCGTCGCCTTATTGACGGTGAAATCGTGCGATTTCCAAAGGGATATTTCGATGGAACCAAGCGTGGATGGTTTCGTGCACAATGTACTTTTCAATACATGTTGATTGAATATTTTCCACCGTTTGAAGATTTAGAGTCACTATACAGATTTTTTGCCGGCCCTGAAGGACGCAAAGCCATTCAGAGGTACAAGCTAACAGTTCCTCTACAGGAATTATACGAAACCCCGCTTGATTATCTCCACGATTCTTTAAGCCCTATTCAAAAAAGCGAAGCCTTATATCGAAAATATAAATTAATCATGCAGAAGAATTACCGTCATAAAAACTCAAACAGAGAGGTGGACAGCACAAGTGAAATGTAAAAAAATAATATTGCTTTTCTTCTTAACTTTTTTTATATTTGCAGGATGCACAAAGGATGCTAAAATTTCAGGAAATCAGTGGTTCCTTGGTGAAAATTTATTTACAGATACAATAAGGATCGCAAGCACAAGTATTAGTGATCTATTCTCCTTATATTTGATAGATACAATTGGCATCGCAGACTTTCAGACCGAAATTTCACTTATACTTACTCAGCTCCAGGCTGCCGAAATAGCATTCGCTAATAAGTGTGCAATGATCGAAGTCGATAGTCAGTCCTTTGCCTCAAAACGCGGAGCAGATGCCATTTCATCTGCTTATCAAACCACAATAAAATTCCTCGAATCTTCTCTTAAAAATGAATCCAGTAAAGAAGAATTGAAAAAGCAATACTCCATCTGGCGTGAAAGCCTAACCAGGGACATTGCTACATATTATGTAGCAAAACAATTGATAGAAGAGGCGGACAAAAAAAATGAGTGAAAGGTATTCTTTCGAAGGAAAATCGGATGTTGGTATCCAAAAAATAGTAAATGAAGATTATATTGATACGTTGCATCTTGATGACGATACTTTATTGCTTTTGATTGCCGACGGTTCAGGTTCGGGCCCCGAAGGGTTCCAACCTGCCATCATAGCAAGCGCGGAAATAAAGACTACGGTAAAACGGATATTTGATAAAAGACCCGCACTTGCTTTGAATTCATCTGATCTGGTTTTGTACGAAGCTTATATGAATGCGAACAGAGTTTTATCAGTTTTCGCTGTATGCGATCCGGAAAGGTACTTAAGAATAGGTTGCAGCGTTACATGCTGTCTCCTATATCAGCGCGAAAAAAGAACATATGCCTCTATTGCGAGCGTTGGAAATACAAGACTATATTTGATACGCTTATCTAAGCATAGTCCATCCATTCACTTGCTCACCGTTGATCATACAAAAGCCGCTGATATGGTAACGGCCGGCTTGCTTAACGAAGAAGACTATTATAGTCATTTGGATAGATTAGTGATTACAAGTGCCCTTGGTATTTCCCCTGAACCCAAAATTCAAATATTAGAAAACATACTAATAAAGAAAGATGACATAATCTTAATGACCACCGATGGAATTCATTATGCCATCCGGTCAGAAGCTATGTGTGATATTGTATTACAATCGGGCTCGTGCTCAGATGCGGTGTGCAGTCTCATCGAGGCTGCGAAACTTGAAAAGTATCCAGATAATATGTCTGCAATCGTAGCGTATATTCCTTAATTAAGAAACCCGCCTCTTCATAATGAAAAGGCGGGTTTCTATGTTACTTATTGTTCAGCAAAGAAATGATCTTATTTATTTCGGATAAATCCAAGCTATTAAGCATCTCCTCAGATCTCACTTTCATTACAGCTAAAACCGTAAGATATAAAGTTGGCATATTATTATCGATTGAACCATTTTTAATGACATTCATAAAACGATCCAATACTTTTTTTGCAATTGCAACATCTTGTTGGCGAAGGGTTACTTCATTCCCAAGTATCACAATTTTCATCTATTATTTCTCCCCTTTTCTCAAATACATTTATCATCAGTCGATAATACCAAGGCTTTTCCAATGATATTTTGCTTTTCTACGGATCCTAAAATGCGGCTGTCGAGGCTTACCACGGAGTTATCGCCTAAAAATAATATTCATTTAAGGTTGGCTCCATAGAAACGCCATCAACAAACAACAATATCAAACCAAAAGAGCCGCATCATCAACGCAGACACAACAATAATTATCCAAGGCAGGATCTTACTATATATATTTCTTCTCTTTCTTTTTCTTATACGCTTCATACGCGCCTGTCGTGTACAACATTTCATGACTATCACCCATTATAAATATGCAAGATATTTGTATTCTTACTTCTATTGAATGTAGTACATAATTAATGTGAAAGATTAATTGACGCCGGGAGTAATTGATCTTATTTTTCAATAGGAGGGAATACAACCAAACAAGTTTACAGTGAATGCAAAAATACTTTCCCGGTTTTAGATTCCGTTTAAAACAATACCAGAAATTATAGGAGGAAAAAACGTGAAATTTGTACTGGAGTTAAAGAACAATTCATCGGAGGATCAAGAGCAATATTTGGTGTATATGATTGATAATGGGCAAACTCATTATGTATGTGAAATGTGTGAGGGCATAGGTGGCGATGCTCAAAAAATTAATGATCTAGGTCTTACTTTGAGAGCACGTCTGCATCGAAGCCGCGGTAAGTACGCAATGCTTGAAGGAACTGTGTTTAATCCCTTGCGTCTGATCGGGTGCATTTGCCATTTAGAGAATTATCAGACTGAGGATTTTGTAGGAGGTATTTATAAAAGTGGCTACACTAAGCTAACAATCATCGCAGATCATTGCGTAAACATCTATTTGGCTCTGTGAAAAAAAGTCTGTAAAAACAGCTTTCGATGATACAATATCAAAGGAGGCTGTTTTAAGTTATGGTGAGAAGAAAAAGAGAAGAGCTGAGCGAAAGCAAGAAACAAATCATTGCGGGACTGTTGGATGAATATGACATCCAATCGGCAGAGGATATCCAGGACGCGCTGGCGGATTTACTGGGGCCAGTCATCCAGTCGATGCTAGAGAGCGAGATGAGCGAACATCTAGGCTATGAGCCGTATGAGCGCTCAGACGAGGCAAACTCACGCAATGGCAAAAAAGACAAACGGCTGCGGAGCCAATATGGCGAAATACCCGTTGCGGTGCCGCAAGACCGCGAGAGCACGTTTGAGCCAAAGATCGTGAAGAAGCGGCAGAAGGATATTTCCAGCATTGAGGACAAGATAATCTCCATGTATGCCAAAGGCATGACAACGCGTCAGATATCCGAACAGATCGATGATATCTACGGGTTCGAGGTCTCGGAGGGACTTGTCTCAGACATCACTGACAAGCTGCTGCCGCAAATAGAAGAATGGCAGCACCGACCGCTCAGCGAGGTATATCCGATCCTGTTCATAGATGCGGTGCATTTCTCAGTCAGGGATAATGGTGTCATCCGGAAACTGGCGGCGTATGTGATACTGGGCGTCAGTGAGGAAGGCCGCAAAGAAGTGTTGAGCATCCAGATAGGCGAAAATGAGAGCGCCAAATACTGGCTGAATGTGCTGAACGAGCTAAAGAATCGCGGAGTCAGGGATATCCTGATCCTGTGTGCGGATGGGCTTTCAGGCATCAAGGAAGCGATTGCAGCATCTTTCCCCGAAACAGAATACCAACGCTGCATCGTGCATCAGGTGCGCAATACGCTGCGCTACGTGGCAGAGAAGGACAGGAAAGCCTTTGCTACGGATTTGAAGAGCATCTATCACGCGCCCACTGAGCAGAGCGGATTTGAGCGCATGGAGGCGATTACAGAAAAGTGGCGCGATAAGTACCCCCACGCCATGAAAAGCTGTCCTATCTTCAAGTTTTCGATGGAGGTGCGGAAGGTCATCTACACGACTAACGCCATTGAGAGCCTGAACAGCACCTACCGCCGTCTGAACCGACAGAGGAGCGTATTTCCAAGTGATACAGCGCTGCTGAAGGCTCTGTATCTAGCAACGTTCGAGGCCACCAAAAAATGGACGATGCCGCTCAGAAATTGGGGTAAAGTCTACGGCGAACTGGCGATTATGTACCCTGAGCGGCTACCAATCTGATGTTTTTCTGTTGACAATGCCCTTTTGGGGCTGTATATTGTGAAAAAGGCTCGGGAGCCGAACCCGACTCCTGAGCCTTACATAAATCTTGTCATTGAAAGCCTATTTACAGAGATTATTTCACAGACCCATCTATTTAATATTTCAGCGTCCTTACCTAAATACACTATTAAATAAACTCGAACAGTTGAGATGATCTATAAAGAAAAAGGGCTGTATACTTTAACCCAAAGGCATTGCAGTCAGCTAGGATATACGAAGTCGTCACTTCTGCGCATTTAATCAAAGTTATCGAATGATAATCGAATCTTTTTTAGATATTTTATGATTTTCTCATTTTCTGTGGATTGAAATCTTTATTCCCGGTATTATGGAAAAGCCAAGCCCCCGGTAATTACTGTAAATAGTAATTGCCAGGGGCTTTCTTTTGATTATTTTATTCTTTCAACTTGGAACCCTTCTGTTATTTGCAATTTTCCTGTTGGATCTAATGCAGCTATCCAATTATCTTGAATCATATCGGCGGTAATATCCTGCTGTATATAATTTGTTTGTACAAACTCTTCTGCTACATTCCTATTATAAGTAAACTGCTTACCATCTCTCTGTTGGCTCCATAATAATTGTTTCGTTTCTGACAGGAGCCAATATTCGGATTGAATCGTTGATACTACGTCTGCCCTGGTCATAAAATGTTTTTGATACGCCCTAACATAATAGGTCCCCGCTTTACTAAAAGAAAGCCGCAGCGTCCTCCCGTAAGTATAGGTTGTTTTTAATACATTTCCGTCTTTATCACATATCTCCCATTTGTATTCTCCAACAGGCTGTTTGCTAATAATTTTTTGTGTTTCTTCGCCGGATATTCTATACTCTGTAATATTCGTCGTATTAATACTCTCCTGCATTCCAAGAGACGTTGCATATGCCTTCAGAATCTCATATCGCAACTCGGTGTACGGCCAATCAACCATTCCCTCGGTTACGATATCATTACGTACATGGATTGGCGCCGACCCATTCAAGATGTCTGGCCATAAACGCTTCAACTCATCCGGCCACCCTGATATATCTATCCCTGTTAACCAATCCAGAGATATACTTTGCGTGCCCAAGATTAAAGGTAAATTACTATCGGACACCAAATTCTCAGCAACATCTTGTTGTATAGCGTTCAGGGCATTTGATATATTCTCTGTTTGTGATACGTTTGGAAATAGCGTCTGTGGGGAAACCTCTATTAGTCCTGCTACATCTTCATACTTTAAACCATTTTCAATGTACTTCATCAAATCCTTCCATGGAACATCAGTGCTCTTATAGAGAACAATGCTTTGCCCTGGTGTATAGATCGCTTTAGCATTTTCTTGTGAAATAAGCGATTGCATCATGCGCTGTTGTTCTTTAGAAATGGATGCATTTTGAGTTGATGTACTTTGATTAGTATCCGTCTCAGTCGTTCCCGATC
>OHRD01000882.1_pt1 | contig 11757 bp, 4 predicted proteins | sample 1578371 | NCBI WGS metagenome assembly OHRD01 (sample SAMEA3879505, study PRJEB24766) | human gut metagenome | biome: human-associated habitat; feature: feces | place: USA | collected 1985/1987
TCAGGCCAGGTCTTAGATATTACAGTGGAAAAGTTAATGATATAGTCATGTATGCAGGTATCACACCTAAAGATGAGATACAGTATGTATCAGGGGAAATATTAAAGCTTACAAGACTGCAGGGCTTTAGGTATAACGAAATAGCAGTAGTAACAGGAGATATATCAGTATATGGAAAGCTTGCTGCCAATATATTTGCCCAGAATGATATACCATATTTCCTTGACCAGAAGCTGCATGTTACAGATAACTGTCTTGTAGAGATGATAACAGCTGTGCTTGATGTTATTGAAAAGAATTATACTTATGACAGTATGTTCAGATATTTAAGAACCGGGCTTACTGGATTATCAGATGAAAATATAGATATTCTTGATAACTATTGTCTTGCTGTAGGCATAAAGGGAAGAAAACAGTGGAGTACGCAGTGGTGTAGAAAGTTCAGAAGCAGTGGAATAACAACGGATTTAAATATGCTTAATGAATTGAGGCTTAATGTTATGGAGCCTTTAACAGAGCTTGATAAAGAACTAAAGGAAGCAGATGGCAATGTAAGACTTATGACAACGGCACTGTATAAGTTTCTTGTAGGGCTGCATTGTGAGGAACAGATGTCTTTACTTGCAAAGAGCCATGGGGATGAGTACAGGCAGATATATAAAAAAATTATGGAGCTGTTTGATAAAATAGTACATCTGCTTGGAAGTGAAAAAGTATCTGTTAAAGAATATAACCGTATCATGGCATCTGGTTTTGATGAGATAAAGATAGGACTTATTCCTCCGACAAAAGACTGCGTGGTGATAGGTGATATTGAAAGGACAAGACTTGATAACATAAAAGCGATGTTCTTTATAGGTGTAAATGATGGATATGTTCCTAAAAAGAGTGACAGCAGAAGTGTGCTTTCAGAAACAGACAGACAAAAATTAAAGGAAATGGAGGTATCCTTGTCAATGTCTGTGAGGGAGAAAGCATTTGTCCAAAGATTCTATCTGTATCTTATCATGACAAAAACATCAGGAAGGCTATACATAACATATGCATATAACAGTATGGATATGAAAGCAATATTACCATCGTATATAGTAAGAATGTTAAAGAAAATGTTTCCTGGGATGAATGTGCTTTCTTATGATGACACAGCGAAGGAACATTCATATATAAAGATTCCTAAGACAGAGCTTGAATGGACTGATGAGAATCTGGCAAAAATACTTGCAGATGGTGTGGCACTCAAACTCTATGGAAAAGAACTAACAGGAAGTGTAACATCGTTTGAACAGTTTGCATCATGTCAGTATGCTTATTTCTGCCGTTATGGACTAGACCTTTCGGAACGTGAGGAGTACAGGTTTGCAGTAAATGATTTCGGAACGATACTTCATGCAGTTATAGAAGATGTATCAAAGAATATTAAAAGAAACAAAAAATCTTTTGTACTGCTGTCAGATGAAGAAAGAAGAAGCCTGGTATCGGAAAGTATACATGCAGTTGCAGATAATTATGGCAATACGATACTTAAAAGCACAAGCCGAAACGAATATCTTATAAAACGCATGGAGGATCTTGCAGATAAAACATTGTGGGCTATAGGAAAACAGCTTGCGGATGGTCTTTTTACACCTGATACATTTGAAAAAGGTTTTCTTACAAGGATAGAGGATCTGCCACATGATGTCAGCTTTTTTATGCAGGGTAAAATAGACAGAATAGATATATGTGAGGATGATGAAAATGTATATGTCAAGGTTGTTGATTATAAGACAGGACACGCTGATTTTGATCTGTTCAAAACATATTATGGCCTTAAAATACAGCTTTTTACATACATGAGAGAAGCTATTGCATATGAAAAAAAGAAACATGAAGGTAAGAATGTGATTCCTGCCGGATTGTTGTACTATAACATAGATAATCCTATAGTGGAAACAAAGCAGACGGATGATTCAGCTATCGAGGAGCTTATAAGAAAGGAACTTCGCATGAAGGGGGTTGTTAACTCCAATAAGAATATTATAAGCAAGCTTGATTCTACAGAGGGGACGTCACTTAATATTCCTGTAACAGTAGGAAAATCAGGAAATATAGATGCGTCTAAAAGCAAGGTGCTTACAACAGAAGAGCTTTTGGCAGTTGGCAGATATGTTGATAAGGAGAATCTGGATAAAGCAACAAAAATACTGGATGGAAGTATACATATTAATCCATATGAGAAGGGAAATGAAAACAGCTGTGCATATTGTCCTTATAACAGTGTATGCGGATTTAGTGAGGATATGCCAGGTGTTAAATTCAGAAGACTTGAATATATGAGTCCTGATGATATATGGGCACAGATTAAAGGCAATGAAGAGAAACAAAAAGACACAGGTAAAGATGAAGTGGGAAAAGAGGAATAGTGTATGGCAAAGTCATGGACAGTGCAGCAGCTTGATGCTATGAATACTGAAGATAGAAATATTCTTGTATCAGCGGCAGCAGGTTCTGGTAAAACAGCTGTGTTAGTAGAAAGAATAGTAAAAAAGATAACAGGTGAAAACCAGACTGATATAGACAGACTCGTTGTTGTAACATTTACAAGAGCAGCAGCGGCTGAGATGAAAGCAAGAATAAGAAACAGACTTGATGATATGCTTGATGAGGATGAGAATAATGCTAACCTTATAAAGCAGATTGCACTTGTTAATAATGCACAGATAACTACTATAGATAGTTTTTGCCTGTGGATATTAAAGAATCATTTTTCGGAAATTAATCTTGATCCTGGTTTCAGAGTTGCTGATAAAGGAGAAATAACACTTCTTGAAAATGATGTAATGGAAGATATGCTTGAGGACTATTACCAGAAGGGTGATGAACAGTTCATAAAACTTATAGATGCCTATGGTACTGGGAGAAATGATGCGAATATTGAGGAAATAATCAAAAAGATATATGCTCTGGCAAGAAGTAATCCATGGCCGGATGAGTGGTATGAACAGGTGCTTGATACATATACCAGCATAGATAACGGCAGTAACAAAGTACTTGCTAATCTATATGAAAGCATAGTGTATTCAATAAGTGACTATAAGAAAAAATATGAATATATGATAGAGGTGTGTAACAGGCCAGATGGACCGGTTTCATATCTTAGTGCTGTTAATTCAGACTATATGGCTATATGTGGTATTGTTAATTCGCAGGATATTAACGAGCTGGCAAAAAGAATATCAAACATCAGCTTTGAAAGACTAAGTACAAAAAAGATGCCGGATGCTTTGGATGAACTTAAGGAGTATGTAAAAGGACAGAGAGATAAATATAAGAAATATATATCAGGTCTTACTAAGAATGTGTTTACAGCAGATATAGACAGTCTTATGGAAGATGTTCACGCTAATGCTATGGCAGTTGGAATGATGGTGCAGCTGTCAAAGGATTTTGCAGATAGGATGGAGACAGAGAAAAAAGACAGAGGAATAGTTGAATTCAATGATATAGAACATTATGCACTTGATATTCTGGTAAGAAAGAATGGCATAGATAAGGAATATACCGGGGTGGCTGATGAACTTGCTGAATATTTTGATGAGATACTTATTGATGAGTACCAGGATTCCAACCAGCTTCAGGAAGAAATACTTACAGCAATATCGAGGGAAAGGCTTGATGATAAGCCTGATAATATGTATATGGTTGGTGATGTTAAACAGAGTATATATAAGTTCAGACTTGCGTGTCCTGAGCTTTTTATGAAAAAGTATTACAGCTATCATACATATAAAGATATAAAAGATGCCATAACAGATAAGCAAAAAGCCTGCAGGATAGAACTTCAAAAGAACTTCAGAAGCAGGAAAAATATACTTGATACAACTAACGATGTGTTCTACAGAGTCATGAACCGCAATTATTGTGGTATAGAATATGACAGCAGCCAGCAGTTAAACTGTGGGCTTGATTATCCGGAATGTAAGGATAAAAGAAACTTTGGATGGGAATCTGAAAAAAGTACGGACGTAGTGCTTATAGATACATCCGAGGATGATGAAAACAGCAGCATAGAAGCAGAGGCATTATACGCCGTGAAGCGCATAAAGGCTCTGATGACAGATGAGAATCCTTATTATGTGTATGATACAGACTTATCAGACTACAGAAGAATGCAGTATGGTGATATAGCGATACTTACAAGGACACTTACAGGCTGGGCAGATACATTTGCAGATGCCCTGATGGACAGGGGGATACCGGCGTATACTGACTCGTCAACAGGATATTTCAGCGTGCGTGAGATACAGGTAATCTTAAGTCTGCTTACATGTATAGATAATCCTATGCAGGATATACCTATGGCATCAGTGCTGCTGTCATATTTTGGAGGCTTTACAGAAGATGAGCTTGCAATGTTAAGAGTTTATGGTAAAAATGCTTCCAAAACGGATAATCTTTTTATAAAACAGATTAAGGCGGTAAAAGAAAGTGGTGATGCAGCATTAAAGGAGCTTTCATACAAGTGTGGCAGCTTTCTTGATAAACTAGCCGCACTGCGTAAAAAATCAAGACTTATGACAATATATGATCTGTTGTGGGATATAGTATATAATACAGGATATTATGACTATGTCGGTACAATGCCTGCAGGAAAAAAGAGGCAGTCAAACATAGACGTACTTCTTGATAGGGCATCATCATTTGAAGGAACTAGTTATAGTGGATTGTTTAACTTTTTAAGATATATAGAAAGACTTCAGAAATATGATATAGAACTTACAGATTCACAAGGGTCTGGAGTTGGCAGTGATGCTGTCAGGGTTATGAGTATACATAAAAGTAAGGGTCTGGAGTTTCCTGTAGTTATAATGGCTGGTCTTAACAAGCAGATTAATAAGATGGATGCAAGAAACAGACTTGTTATAGACCAGGAGCTTGGAATAGGAACGGATTATGTTAATCTGGATAAGCATACCAAAACTTCAACTATAATAAAGGGTGCCGTTGCAAGAAAAATCCTGCGTGATTCCATATCGGAAGAAGAACGTGTGTTATATGTTGCTATGACAAGAGCAAGGGAAAAACTTATTATGATTGGAAGTGTGACAGGAACAGATAAGAAAATGTCAGCATGGCAGATGTTATCAGTTGAACTTGCATTAAATGGGATATATTCATATGCCGAGTGTGAAAATATAGATAAGTATTCAGATATGGTTATGCCAGTTGCACTTATGGACAAAGCTTTAAACAGTGGAATTTTTAATGTCTGTATAATAACCTCAGATGAAGACGTGGTATGTGATACAGCTGCGGATAATGACCAGGTAAGTGATACAGACAATGTGCAGCCATGTGTCACAGACAATACACGATTGGATGAAAGTGTGCCATATATTAAGGAGAAGGCTTCTGACATGCATATATCAGAGCTGCCTGAATATATAAAGGATCCGGATGCAGATAGAAAGGTCAAGGTTACTGTATCAGAGTTAAAGAAGATGCAGGAAGATTCAGACTATGATAACAATGCATTTATGCCGGACGATATAAAAGCAGCATATAAAGAAGCTGGTAAGGATGAATTGGAAGCAGCTGATAAAATAACAAATCAGGAAAAAGCAGAAGATGAAGATTTTGTACCAACAATACCTGATTTTATATCAGATAAAGAAGAAACACTTCGCGCGAATGAACGTGGAACGGCTTATCACAGAGTTATGGAATGTTTAGATTATAATAAGATTGAAAGCCTTGACGATGTAAAAGCAGATATTAAAAAAATGCTTGATTCTGAAAAAATGAACAGCATGCAGGCTGGCTGTATCAGGGCAGAGGATGTTTATGAATTCGTAAAATCACCTATAGGACAGCGTATAAAGGAGGCCGTTAAGAAAAACAATGTAAGGCGTGAACAGCCATTCATGTTTGAATATGACAGACAGCTTGTACAGGGAGTTATTGATCTTTATATGATAGAGGATGATAAGATAGTCCTTGTAGATTATAAAACGGACCGTGTAAAAAAAGGAAAGGCGGGCGAGCAGGAGCTCATAAGAAGATATAGTGTACAGCTTGATTATTATGCGCTTGCCCTTGTTCAGCTGACGGGGCTTGAGGTTAAAGAAAAAATTATATACTCATTTGCACTTGGAAAACAGATAAGTCTTGAATGAAATAATTGCATGATAGTTGAATTTATAAAATTTATACTATATACTTAATTAGTTACACTGATATGGTCGTGCAGGAAGCGGATTTATGAGTGTAAAGAAAGTAAAATATAAATTATGATTTTATGTGCCATGACTCGCACAGAAATGAGGAATAGTATGTCAGATATTACAAGTGAAATAAAGAAAAGAAGGACATTTGCGATTATATCGCATCCCGATGCAGGTAAGACAACTCTTACAGAAAAGTTTCTGTTATATGGAGGTGCTATCAACTTAGCAGGTTCTGTAAAGGGTAAGAAAACAGCAAAGCACGCAGTATCAGACTGGATGGAGATAGAAAAGGAAAGAGGTATTTCGGTAACATCTTCTGTACTTCAGTTTAATTATGATGGATATTGCATCAATATTCTTGATACCCCAGGACATGAGGATTTCTCAGAGGATACCTACAGAACGCTTATGGCAGCAGATTCGGCAGTCATGGTTATAGATGCATCAAAGGGTGTCGAAAAGCAGACAATTAAGCTTTTCAAGGTATGTGTTATGAGACATATTCCTATATTTACATTTATAAATAAGATGGATAGAGAAGCCAATGATCCATTTGAACTCCTTGATGAAATAGAGAATGTACTTGGCATATCAACATGTCCTATAAACTGGCCTATAGGCTGTGGTAAAGAGTTTAAAGGAGTGTATGACAGAAAGCAAAGAGAGGTATCACTCTTTAAAGCAGCCATGAATGGCCAGAAGGAAGTTGCTACTAAGAATATCGCACTTGATGCGCCTGAGCTTAAAGCGGAGATAGGTGATGCCTATCTTGAAAAATTAGATGAGGATGTTGAACTTCTTGATGGTGCAAGTGCAGAGTTTGATCTTGCAAAGGTTCAGGCAGGAGATCTTACGCCTGTATTCTTTGGTTCGGCTCTTACTAACTTTGGTGTTGAAACATTTTTACAGCATTTCCTTGATATGACTACATCACCACTTCCACGTAACTCATCAGAAGGACTTATTGATCCTTTTAAGGAGGATTTCTCAGCATTTGTATTTAAAATACAGGCTAATATGAATAAAGCACACAGAGACAGAATTGCTTTTATGCGTATAGTTGAAGAGGCATATGCAGGAGATATTATAGGTGTATTTGATCCGGGTATATTCTCGATAGGTGATACAATATGTTCATCTAATAAGAAGTTTATGTTTGATGGCATTCCTACATTTGCACCAGAGCATTTTGCAAGAGTAAGACAGATAGATACTATGAAGCGTAAGCAGTTCATAAAGGGTATCAGCCAGATAGCACAGGAAGGTGCTATCCAGATATTCCAGGAATATAATACTGGAATGGAAGAGATAATTGTAGGTGTTGTTGGTGTTCTTCAGTTTGAAGTGCTGGAATATCGTCTTAAAAATGAGTATAATGTAGATATAAAGCTTGAGACACTGCCATATGAGCATATCCGCTGGATAGAGAATCCACAGGAGGTGGATGTAAACAGAATAGTAGGTACATCGGATATGAAGAAGATTAAAGACCTTAAAGGCAATCCATTGCTTGTCTTTGCTAACAGCTGGTCTGTCAATATGGTACTTGAGCGTAACGAGGGTCTTAAGCTGTCAGAGTTTGGAAGAAATTAGAATGAAACATGGCTGAAAATAAGGAACCGGGTGATTAGATGGAAAAAAACTACAGGAATGTTGCAAAAAAGATAACAGCTGTTGTACTTATGATGGTCATAATTATATGTACTCAGTTTGGATACACAGGTGCCATAAAGGCTAAAGCGGATGATGACATTATAGCGACAGGCTATGTTAACTATGATGTTACGGATTTAAGGATAAGAACTGCTCCGGTTAATGGAAGCATTATAACGAAGGTTAATGGTGGCTTTAAGTTCGATATATATGAGGAAGTAAGTACAAGTGCGACATATAGCTGGTATAATATTGGATTTTATCTTGATGGTGAATATACAAGAGGCTATATAACCTCACAGTATACAACTAAAGATAAAAAGTCGGATTATAAGCCAGATAATAATTTTGAGGATTATCTTACAGCACAGGATTTTCCAGAATCATATAAAGAAAGCTTAAGACAGCTGCATGAGAAGTATCCATTATGGGTTTTTGTGGCAGATCATAACGGCAGAGACTGGAATACCATGGTTAATGCACAGAATGTTATAGGAAGAAGCCTTATATACAGCTCTGCTGATTCATCATGGAAGTCTACAGCAGAAGGATGTTATGACTGGGAAACAGGTGAGTATACGATACTTGACAGTGGTGGCTGGGTACAGGCATCAGAAGGTCTTGTAAAATATGCCCTTGATCCTCGTAATTTCCTTGATGATACATATATATTCATGTTTGAAAGTCTTTCATATGATTCATCTGTACATAATACAGATGGTGTGCGTAACATAATAAGTGGTACATTTATGGAAGATTCAGGACATGATCTTGATGGATATGACTATGCAACACTGCTTATGTATGCAGGAGAGGTGTCAAAGGTGAGTCCTTACCATCTTGCAACAAGAATTATACAGGAGCAGGGTGCTAATGGTATTGGTAACCAGATATCAGGTAATGTAAGTGGTTACAGAGGTTATTATAACTATTACAGTCAGAATGCCTATGCCAGTGGTGGTCTTAGCGCAGTACAGAATGGCCTTAGATATGCCATGCAGACAGATGACTATAATATGCGCCCATGGAATACAAGATATAAGGCTGTTGTAGGTGGTGCTATTAATCTTGGAAAGTGGTATATAAACAGAGGACAGGACACGATATATTATGAAAAATTTGATATAAAGAATTTTTCACACCAGTATATGACAAATGTCTTAGCACCACGTTCAGAAGCCACAAGAGCAAAGAAAGCATATAGTACAAGTACACTTAACAATACAACATTTAAGTTCAGTATACCAGTATATGATAATATGCCTTCATCAAGATGTATTATTCCTGATGGCAACCAGAGCTCTAATAACTGGTTAAGAGGCTTGTCAGTTGATGGTTATTCACTTACACCTACATTTTCATCAGATACTACAGATTATAGTCTTATAGTTGAAAATGAAGTTAAAAGCATAGATGTATCAGCATCGGCAGCAGATACTAATGCAAGTGTAAGCGGAAGAGGAAGCCACAGATTATCTGTAGGAAATAACACTATTAACATAGTGGTTACTGCAGAAGATGGAGGAACAAGGACTTATACTATCAACGTGGTAAGAAAAGAGGCTGTTAATCCAGAGCCATCACCAGAGCCAGTAAAACCAGCTCCGGACAATGGAGGCAATAGTGGAAACACTGAAAGCGATGGGTTTAAGACAGGACTTCTGATAGATAATGACAAGAAGATAGTTACTAGAATAGGTGTTGGAAGTAGTGTGCAGAGTATACTTGATGACATAACATATACCAATGGCTGTTATGGAAAACTTCTTAACAGTGATAACAGCGAATGTTCGTCAGATGATACAGTAGCTACAGGTGATAAGCTTACTATATATAGAAAAGATGGAAGTGTGTATGCACAGTACGATATTGTTATATATGGTGATGTGAATGGTGATGGTGTTATAGATCTTGTAGATTTTGTAGCTATCAAGAGAGCTATACTTAATGTATCACAGCCAGAGGGTGTGCATTTTGAGGCAGCAGATATAATTCATGATGGAAGTATAGATCTTATGGATTTTGTCGCTATTAAGAGACACATACTTGGAGTAAGTTTTATTCAGCAGGATTAGTTTAGGTATTAAAGGTAAAATGATATGAAAAATATAAGAAAAATAGCGGCTGTCCTTATGACATTATTATTATGTGTACCATTTTTTAATGTTACAAGTGCTAAAGCGGCAGGAACAGCAAGAGTTTCAATAGGTTCAGCAAGTGGAACAGTGGGAGAAACAGTATCTGTAACGGTTTCAATAGATGCAAGCTTTGAGATAGGTGCTGCTACAATATATGTATCATATGATACATCAGTACTGGAACCAGTAAGCGGAAGCAACACAGGAACAGTAACCTGTAACTTCCTTGACAGCAATGCATCAAGCAGCCAGTCTTCATCTATCAGCTTCAGGATAAAGGCTGCTGGAACTTCAAGTCTTAGTGTTATAGGTGATTCCAAGGTTATAAGCATGGACTACGATAATGCATCAATATCAAGGTCATCGGGCTCAATAACAGGAATAGCACCTGCAAGTTATTCTACAGATAACACATTAAGTTCACTTGAGATAAGTCCAGGTGTGCTTTCACCAGCATTTTCATCTAATGTTACGACATATACAACATCAGTTGGAAGTGATTGTGACAGACTTACGGTAAGTGCTGCACCAAATGATTCAAAGGCTACAGTCAAAGTATCTGGTACACGTATGGATCCGGGACTTAATACAACTACTATTACAGTAACAGCCGAAAATGGAAGCAAAAAAGTATATACTATCAAAACAACTAAAAGTGATAATGTAATAACACCTGAGCAGGCAAGTAAAGAAGCAGAAGAAACTGATGGAACTAATCAGGGTGGAACAACAGATGGAGATAACAACAGTATTATCCAGGAACCTGCAGTAAGTATTGATGGGAATGAATATAAGGTAATATCTTCTTTTGATGAGCATCCACTGCCATCAGGTTATGTCCAGTCAGAAACCGATTATAATGGCATTAAGATAGCTGTAGGCATGGGAACGAACACAAGAGTTATGTTAGCTTATCTTGAGAGCACGGATGGAACAGGTGAAAGTGGTTTTTATGTATATGATTCAGTAAAGAAGACTTTTTCAAAATACATAGAAGTATATCAGCCAGAGCTGTCATATTGTATCCTTCCTATAGATGAGTCATCTATGGAGCTTCCTGATGGTTATGAAGCGGGAAGAATAAACATCAATAACAGGGAAGTGGATGTACTTCTTGATAAAACTGGTAATTATGCATTGTTTTATGGCGTAAGCTCAACTGGTGATACAGGATGGTTCAGGTATAACATCAACGATGGTACGATACAGGGCTATGCCGGATATAATTCATCAGATGAACCAGCATTGATACATGTGCAGGATAAGGAAGCTTCTGCTAAAGGAGTAGTAAACGTCTTAAAAGGCACAAGCTATATAATATTAGCATTATTAGTTGTACTTGTACTTATAATAGCAGCTCTTATTGTAGTAGTTATAGTACTTTCACGTAAACTTTCTGTAAGTAAGAAAGCATTCGTAAAAGCCATGGATGAGTATGATGATTCAGATGAATATGATGAGCTTCTTATAAAAAAAGATGATGGTGATGACAGCGATAATGATGAAGCTGATTCACAGGAACATGATGAAGATATAGAAGTATCAGAAGATGCTGAGATTGAAGAAAGTACCGAAAACAATGACAGCTATAATACACAGAATGAAGAATATACAGATGTTTCTTCAGATACAGATATATTAGATGACGAATCAGAGGAAATCGAACTTGAGGAAATAGAGTTGGAGGAAACTGATAAGAAGTAATATTGTTGTTTAGCAAACATTCGGTTGGCGAACTGACGACATAATATAAGTGAAAA
>OHRD01000883.1_pt1 | contig 11756 bp, 7 predicted proteins | sample 1578371 | NCBI WGS metagenome assembly OHRD01 (sample SAMEA3879505, study PRJEB24766) | human gut metagenome | biome: human-associated habitat; feature: feces | place: USA | collected 1985/1987
ACTAGTATAACCACCAGTAAAATAATCAGCTATAAATGAGCAAGTTCGTGATTTTGCATAAAAGAAAGACACCTCGATTCCGTGTGTTGTATAATGAAAGTGCCAAAACAAACATTTGCAACATTTACGAAAGAAGGTGTCCCTCGCAAATACTATACATCATTCCTCATTCATATACAACCAGTTTAAGAAATTAAATTTATGCAAATTTTATTCAAATCGAGTGATGAACCACCTCATGAGCATCCTGATTAGCATATTTATTTCAGGATACCATGGAAAAACCACGGACTTTGCTAAAAACAGTTCCTGCCACAGAACTACGATTGCCCATTTCCTCAATTCCGGAAAATGGGATGATTCATTACTTTCAGATACGTTAAAATGCTCTGTCATTGAGATTATTTATTCAGAAGCAGCACGCACCGGAAAGCCTGTTTTCTGCATTGTAGACGATACGATAGCTTCAAAGACAAAGCCTTCGTCACAGGCTCTGCATCCGATTGAAGATGCGTATTTTCACCAATCTCATTTAAAAGGAAAACAGGATTATGGGCATCAGGCAGTTGCAGTTATGCTTTCCTGTAATGGCATTGTCCTCAATTATGATTTTGTAATGTACAACAAATCAATTTCCAAGATTGACATTATACAAAACATCGCAAAAGAACTGCCTGTTCCACCGGTAATGTCCTATTTTCTTTGCGACTGCTGGTATGTTTCTGAAAAGATAATCAATACCTTTGCACAGAGAGGGTTCCATACCATCGGTGCTTTGAAAACAAACCGTTTGCTGTATCCATCGGGAATGAAAAAGAAACTTCGTGAACTGGCCGCCGAATTGTCTGTTACACATCGTGAATTTGACCTTGTGACAGTCAAAAAACGAAACGATTATGTGTACCGGTACGAGGGAAACCTCAACGGCATAGAAAATGCGGTAGTTCTTTTGAGTTATCCGGAAAAAGCATTTGGTAATCTCAAAGCATTGCGTGCTTTCATCAGTACAAACGTAGCCCTATCTACACAGGAGATTCTTTCCTGGTATGTGTGTCGATGGCCGATTGAAGTATTTTTCCGCCAGTGTAAGGAGAAACTGGCACTGGACGGCTATCAGATACGCTCTGCACAGGGAATCAAAAGGTACTGGCTGCTTATGTCACTGGCACATTTCATGTGTGCAGTGGGTACTGGTAGGTTCTGTTCGTTTGAAACTGGATATCACGAAATCTGTGATACCATTCAGCTGGAAAAGTATCGTTATCTTTTTCAATGCGCAAAGGAAAGTAATGATTTTGATTCATTTATGAAATTCGCAGTGTAGTTTTGTGCAATTTTTCAAATTTGCTCATTTATAGTATAAAGTACAAACATATAATATAATACATATAAACTCAGAGAATAGAGCTTATTCTGGTAAGGCGTGGTCTGATGGAATCTAATACAAATTAGTTGACATACTATTGGCAGTTGTGGCAGAATGTGGCTAACAGGTATTTTGTGATAGTGTTAATTAGATATATGTATTACAAAAGGAGGAGACCGTATGTTGAAGATTGCTATTTGCGACGATGAAAGTACATTTTTGGATAATATAGAAATGTTTGTAAAGAAATATGAGAAAGAGCGGGGAACTCAAATCTTTTTAAAGAAATATTTATCTGGATTAGATTTAGAAGATTCTTTGAATCTAAAGTTTGATATAGTATTTTTAGACATAAATATGCCAGGTATAAATGGCATGGAGTTAGCAAAAGGTATAAGAAAGAAAGATGAGCATACAATTATAATGTTCTTGACATCTTTAAAAGAGTATGTTTTTGAAGGATATCAGGTAGAAGCATCTGGATATCTAACAAAACCAATATCATACAAAAGATTTTCATCAGAATTAGATAGAGTTGCCAAAAAGGTTTTAAGAGATTCGGCACTATTCATTTCAATAAAAAATAATAATGATTATTTCAATATAAACTGTTGTTCTATTTATTATTTTGATGTTGTTAATCGAATTATAAATATACATACTGCTGATACTACTTATTTATGTAGCAATAAAACATTACAAGATTTTGAAAAAGAATTAGATCCCTATTTATTTTTCAGATGTTATAATAGCGTTATAATTAATTTAATGTATGTAGAAAGTATAAAAGGATATGAAATTTCCTTAATAAATGGAGAAAAAATGCCTTTGAGCAGAAGTAAGAAAAAGGATTTATTAAAAAAAATGTCGTATTACTTAGGAAAATATGAGTTATGATAAGAGAAATTCTGATTTCTATTTGGGCACTGTATAATACATTATTGTTTTTTATTGCATATAAAAAATTTTTGCCAGATAACAAAAAAATTAAATCCATAATAACAACCTGTATTTTCATAGTGTTCCTTCTTTTACCTTTGTTAAATGTGCATATTCTTTATAGGTACTTAATTATAGGAATGTCTATTATAATAATTATGTATTTTAGTACAAGTAAATTCAAGGTATCAATATTATATACACTATTATTTATTCAAATAATTTCAGCTAGTATTTCAATCTCAGTTAGTAATATTGGATTACTGTTTAATGTAAATTTATGGAATATACAGTTGAGGAATGCTATAATTTTATTATTATTTCATTTATTTACTGAGACGATTGGTGTTATCATATTGAAAAAAGCATTTAATAGTCTGAGCTTTGATGTTAACGAGTTGATAAATTGGACAGTATTGTTGCCATATATTGTTACATTAGTGATAGTTGTTTTTTTAGAAGATTCAATAAGCAACAGTGATAATAAATTATTTATTACATCAATTATTTTTTTGATTGGTATATTAATATTGATTAATTCAAATTTTATGTGTTTAGGAATGGTTGAAAAGTATTTATCAAGTAAAAAAATAGAATTAGAAGAAGAAATGAACATTGCACAAATTAAACTTCAGTATGATTACTATAAAAATAGGGAAGAAGATATGATTCATGTCAGACGTATTTATCACGATATGAAAAATCATTTACTAATTTTAAATAGTAGAAGTATAGAAAATTCAGATCTTGTTCAATACGGGGAATCTTTGCTTGACCAAATTAATAAAATTGAAACTTATATAGATACAGGAAACAAATTCTTAGATATCATTCTCAATGACAAATATAAAAAAGCATTAAAATATAATATTTCTATAGATATTGATGCTAATTTGAAACTCGCTAATTGGATAGACGATTTTGACTTGTGTACATTATTTGGAAATCTACTTGATAATGCTATAGAAGCATCAATTAAAGAAGAAGAAAGTAAGAGATATATTAATGTTAGGGCAAAGGTAATAAAGTCTTTTTTAACAATATCCGTAGAAAACAACACTGTAGAAGGAGAAGAGATTGATTTTGTATCACGTAAGGACGATCAAGAAAATCATGGATTTGGGATGAAAAATATCAAAAATGTGATCAATAAGTATGGCGGGGAAATGACATTTGAAACTAATAATTCTTGCATTTCAATTTTTGTAATGTTAAATAAAGTGTAAATTGATTTTTTACCGTATCTACGGTGTGGCAGCGAACAATATGAAGGAAGGAACTTGTGAAATATTTTTAAGGCGAAGTTCACATAAATAAGGAAACCGTTTATTTTTAAAATATTAGATGGTATTATATAAGGCAAATTTATAAAATATAAGTAGTGTCTGCTGAGCAAACTGAAAACACTTGATTTTACTGACTTTTGCCCCATTTTCTGGTATAATGATTGCAAGGATTTTGACAAAAACAAATCGTTTTTCTTGCAGTTTTCTTACAGATTTTAAGTATAAAGGGGCTAAAACAATGTACAAACCGATCGACAAGTTACAGCATTCATTCCTCGATTTCAACCAACCTATGGGACTCCACATGAATCCGGATAACCGCTGGGTCAGACTGGCTGACCGAATCCCATGGGATGAATTCGAAGTAAAATATGCCAAGCTGTTTCCAAGTGATACGGGTAATGTTGCCAGGCCTCTTCGCATGGCATTAGGAGCCCTGATCATCCAGACCAAGTTCCAATTTTCCGACCGTGAGCTTGTGGAACAGATCGCTGAGAATCCGTATCTGCAATACTTTATCGGGCTTCCCGGTTTTCGGGAAGAAGCTCCGTTTGATGCAAGTACACTGGTTCTTTTCCGTAAACGCATTTCAGCAGATATGCTGATGGAAGTAAATGAGTATCTTCTTGCTCACAAGGAGGATGACAAAGATGACCATACTCCTCCATCCGTAGGAAAATCCGGTGATGATGGTACTGCAAAAGAAGATACAAACAAAGGGACTCTGACACTTGATGCAACCTGCGCACCTGCAAACATACGTTATCCGCAGGACATCTCGCTTTTGAACGAAGCAAGAGAAAAGCTGGAAAACATGATTTACTGTTTTTGTAAATGTTATGGTCTTAAGTTGCCAAGAAGATACCGCAAACGTGCCAGAAAAGAGTATCTTGCATTTGCCAAGAGCAGAAAGCACACGGCAAAGAAAATCCGCAGCGCACTCCGCAGACAGCTTGGCTACGTGAAAAGAGATCTTGGCTATCTGGAACAGTTCATGAGTGATGGATACGCCATGACAGGTAAGGATATCGGCCTATATCTTACCATCATCAGGCTGTATGAACAGCAACAGTATATGTACGATAACAGAATCCATTCTGTGGAGCATCGCATTGTAAGCATTTCGCAGCCATGGCTTCGGCCGATTGTCAGAGGGAAGGTCAAAGCACCTGTTGAATTTGGCGCAAAATTTGATCTCCGTCTTGACAGCGAAGGTTATGGGCGCCTCGAAAAAATATCTTTCGAGGCATACAACGAGAGCACCTGCCTGATTGAAGCAATAGAACGCTTCAAAGAGCGTACCGGTTATTATCCAGAACGTGTCCTGGCAGATCAGATATACCGGACCAGGGAAAACAGGAGTTATTGCAAGGAGCATGGGATCCGGTTATCAGGTCCAAAGCTGGGCAGACCAAGCGCCACAGCAAAAGTTGATAAAAAACAAGAGTATCAGGATAATACCGATAGAATCGAAGTGGAGCGCACCTTCAGCCTGAGCAAACGCTGTTATGGTATGAGCTGCATTACCACAAAACTGGAAGAAACGCAGTTGACATCTATCGCATTATCTGTATTCGTGACGAATCTGTTCAGGATTCAGAGGCGAATACTTTGTGCTCTTTTGCATCTGTTCCGATTCTGGTATGACCGGAACAGATATAAGAGTTGGAAGTTACAGATAGCTGCTTAATCAGCAGACACTAAGTAAGGGGTTGTCAGGAAATCAATGTCAATAAGTTAAGGATTATCCCAACAACTTCGTTATGAATTATCAAATAGCTAAGAGCAGATATTTCTGCTTTTGGCTATTTTTGCGCATAGCAAATAAAAGTAAGCACTTAAATTTTGAGGTGACTATGAATTTATCACTTTATCGTTCATAATAATGATAGCAGATAGATTTTTTACTCCATCACTTTTGATAGGAAGTAGGAATTCACTACTATTTGTTGGAGATTTCATTATGAGTAGTAAACGTATTTCAGGGTGTTCTGGATGAATGGTGAATATTCCGGATGGTATTACATCAGCTGTCCGGTGATATGGAAATCACTTTTTAGATCCGTTTTTATGCATACCGAATCATAATTTATGTTGAGACATTGGTAAAGACTGCTACGCACCGCAGATGCGGCAAGGTCTTGACCAATATCCAAACAGAAATGGATAAGTCATCAAGCACAAAATAGGCGATTTCCGAGTACTGGAACTCTGATTTCCAAATTTCCGGAAGTGCGATTTCATCGCACAAGAATATTCATGAATGGGCGGTGACATGAACATGGGATTTCTCCCAGCTGTTTTTATAATGCTGTCAGCAGGCTGCGTAAAAGTGCTTGCCAGATGATTATTCCCGGGATTTCTGAGCCACGGCGGCTCTGCCGCACCGTAATATTCAGATACCTGATCCATCTCAAAAAGCCAGCATTTTTGATATGACATCCCATAAACAGGATGTTGTTCAGATTGCTATAGAACTGGATAAATCTCCAACGGAATTGATTTCAATGGAACGAAAGCACAAAATATTGCTACGTTACTCATAAATTACGTTTGCACCAAAATGATAGATGCAAGTGTTTTACTCTATTTTAGTTTTGGCAGTTTACTTTTACAGTCTCGCTCCATGGAGCAAGCTGTTCATCTGACATTTTCTCGTTTGTTCGTTGTGATAAGAGATATGCCAGATATTTATAGACATTCAGATTATTCGCTTTTGCCCTCTCAACTATTGTATACGCAATAGTACTGGAAGCTACTCCTTTCGGACAGACACTGAATAACCAGTTCTTCTTGTTATGTTCGACAGAATATAATAAGAAAAACTTGAAGATGATTGATACGATCCACGGCCCCCATTCTTCAGCAATCATTTATAGTATTGCTGAAACAGAAAGGGTAAACAACCTAAAGTTATATGATTACTTCATGTATCTCTTTGAGGAGATTCCAAAACATATGAATGAAAAAGATTGTTCCTTTATAGAAGATCTGTTACCACGGTCTCAAAACTTCCAGAAGAAATTAGAAACCAACAGTAAACAGTAACCGCCCGATATGGCGGTTCTTAATTTTTTTAGGTACTCGTGTTTGAGTGTTTACATATAAAAAATTTGTATGGATAGTAGAATGGGAATACGTGAATATAGTAATAACGATATCATGCTTGGCAAAATACGCAAAAAAAAATACAATGTAGACAGAATATAAAAATAAAGATATTTTAAAGGTTATAATTTGAAAATAGGAGAATGGAAATGAATAATTATTTTATGTACTTAAAAAAATATTTACTGAGCCAAAAGATAAGAGTAATAGTGATACTTATTTGTACAATTATTCAAAGTGGAGTTTCTATTATTATTCCTTATATTTATAAAATACTTATTGATGATGTGTTTCCTAAAAAACAGGTTTATGATTTTTATTGCTGTATATTAATTTTATTTGTGGGTTTTATAAGTAATTTTTTATTTAGCACAGCAAAAGATTATTTTACTGCGGTTACTTCTGAGATGATTGCTAAAAATATAAAAAGTGACTTGAATATAAAATTAAATCATATAGAATGTAGGTTTTACGACAACCACACTGTAGGAGATATAGTATCTAAGTATAATAAGGAAATTGATATAATAAAAAATAATTTTGGCGTTTTAGTTCTTAAGGCATTTGGAAATATTTTGATATTCTTGGGTGCCTGTCTTATGATTTTTAAAATAAATAAGAAGGTAATGATTTTATCCATATTTTTTATTTCCTTTATTTGTGCGTTTTTTCTAATACTCCGGACACCTAATCCAGGTTCTTCTGCAGGATGCTGATCAATTCCTCTATGACAATTGGTTTGGACAAGAACCCATCCATACCACATTTCAGTGCTTTCTTTCTGTCCTCATCAAAGGCATTGGCAGTCATGGCAAGAATAGTAATTCCAGCCAGTGCCGGATTTTCTTTTTCATTAGGATCCTCCTTCTGAGCTTCCTTTGCATTTTTCTATTTTACAATATCAAAATATCCAACGATCCCAATGTATCCATCCTTCTTTAAAGGCGACCACAATGTATGCAATTTCAGTTTGTACATCTGGCGGTCATTTTCCACCCTTGCTTTTATCTGCACAGAGATTTCTTTATTTTGTACAGATGTCTGATGTAATAAACCCTGAATATGATGAACATCTTCTTCATTTACTCCGAATTCTTTGAACAGATCAAAATCCGGATTATTTCTCTGATATAATATCTGCTGTTTTCCGTTTAATATAGTCAGCTGACCGGAACTTGTATTGTAATCAATTGAACCCATGCCGCTGTTCGCTTTGAAGAAATCAACCTTTTCCTTCATGACCCTGAGAATACTCTGTGAATAATTTGGGTTCGGTAAAGATCTGTCGCTGAGTATTTCATTTGAAAGTCTCTGCACTTCATGGTAATAGCTATTGTCATCCTTCTCTTTATCAAGCATTTTCGAAAGCTGAAGACGCAGCTCTTTCAGGCACTTAAGGAGGATGGGGTTAAATTGTCCGCATTGCCCATCCAGGATCATCTGGATTGCTGTGTCATGATCAAATGCTTTCTTATAACATCTTTCACTTGTAAGTGCGTCATAAACATCAACAATCGACACCACCTGTGCGGAGATTGGTATTTCTTCACCTTTCAATCCATCCGGATAGCCCTTTCCATCCCATCTTTCATGATGCCATCTGCAGATTTCCCATGCGGTATGTACCAGTGGATAATCTTGTGAAAAGTCCATATCTTTAATCATAGCTGCGCCAAGCTCACTATGGGTTTTCATAATCCTAACCTCATACAGACGGTCAAAGGAAAGCTTCTGACACACCCCTTTCAATGTGTGCGCACTGCGGAAAGCATCTTCATAATTTTTATTTTCCAATGCCTGTTTTAACTGTAGATAACTCTGGTCTTCAAGGAACTTTAATGTAAATCTCCGAATCAGTGCTTCGCTGTGAAGGCGTCCCAAGACAGCTTCATAGTTTCCTCCTATAGCTTCGTAACACTCTTGCATTGTCATATTTTAGTCCTCCTGTCAATTGTATTCCACTAATTCATGAACCTCTGCTAATCATTATGAACATACCTTAAAATCGTTTTTATAACTTCCTCAATCACAATCGGCTTTGACAAATGTGCATTCATTCCTGCATCCAGTGATGCCTGAACATCTTCTGCAAATGAATTAGCTGTCATTGCTATAATAGGAATGTTTTTTCCATCCGGTCTGTCATTCATTGCCCTGATTGCTTTTGCTGCTTCATAACCATTCATTTCAGGCATCATGATATCCATCAGGATTACATCAAATGTGCCTTCCGGATGATTTCTGAAAATCTCAACAGCATTCTTTCCATCCACAGCTCTTTCTACATTCATCCCGAACTCTTCCAACTGCACGGTAGCAATCTCTGCATTCAGTTCATTATCCTCTGCAAGAAGGACATTCACACCTGTAAGATTTACCTTTTCAGAAAAACCTGTGTCTGACTTATTACATTCCTTATCTGTAATTTCCAAAGGAATATCCACAGTAAATGTGGTTCCCTCATGCTTTTTACTCTGCACGGAAATGGTTCCACCCATCATATCCACATACTTCTTTACGATAGCCATCCCCAGTCCAACTCCATGGTACTGCGTTCTCACATCGGAATCTTCCTGTGCAAATTCCTCAAAAACTTCTTTTGTAAATTCCTCACTCATGCCAATACCAGTATCCGAAATGCGGTAACGCATATTTATATATCCATCCCCGCCCTTTTCCTGACACTGGGCTTCAAATGTAATCGTCCCTCCATCCGGAGTGAATTTTACGGCATTGCTCAGAATATTGACCAGCACATCGCGCAGGCGTGCAGGATCCGCAAGTACATTTGGAATCTTTGCATCTTCACACTGAATCTTAAAGTTGATATCCCTGTTCGTAAGAAAGCCTTTTATAATATCCAATGCAGAATCGGTAATGTTTTTCACATCCGCCGGTACCGGATTGTATTTCACTTTTCCACTTTCGATGTGGGTCAGATCTAATACATCATTGATCAGCGACAGTAAATACTCTGAGCTTTCGTCGATCTTTTCCAGACAATTTTTTACTTTGTCTGACGGATTATTTTTCATTGCAATACCGGTAAATCCTATGATTGCATTCATCGGTGTCCTCATATCATGGGACATATGTGACAGAAATGCTGTTTTTGCCTTGTTTGCAGCCTGTGCATGCTCTGCCAGTTCCGCCATTTCCTCAGCTTTCTCCTGGGCCGCCTTCTGAGCTTTTTTTCTTGCACTGAGACGCACCATTGTCACAGCCATAATAGTCAGCAGCCATCCAAAAATAAGAAGAACCCAAACAGTAACAACAGGATGCAGACGGATCCAGTCAACAAATGTCAGCTCTGTTGCTTTGTATGTGGTATACTGTGCTGCAAGATCTTCAACAAGATATTGGGGCATGGCATACATTGCTTTCGTCAGAATACCAGCCAGCGCATGGTTCTCATTTGATGAAATTACCATACGGTAGGTGAATGTAGGCTGTTCCAGCAGAGTATATGTCATGGTGCCCGTAGTGTCACTGTTCACAAACGCCTGTGCCATGTAATAGTAGACGAAGGCAGCATCTGCTTTACCCTTACGGACAGCTTCCATCATTTCCTGTCGGGTACTGCACATCAGTTTTTCTGCACCGGGTGCCATTGCATCTTCAATTGAATTTGATGCTGTCTGGTCAACAGTAGCAACAACATTAATTTTTCCATCAAAGTCACGCCGTGTCACCCTTGCCAGCTGCATTGTAATGAAAGGTGCAGTAATCCCCCATTTTTTCGTCTCAGCATAGTTATCTGTTTCCAGGCGTGCATCGATGCTTATATCTGTGGTTTCCTTATTTTTCTGATAAGCAATATACTCATCTCTGGTGGCAGGTGTAAGAAACTCATAGGAAATCCCGGCATAGTCTGCAATTTTCCGGAAGTAATCCGGGATAATCCCCTTCATCTCACCATTTTCATTATAAGAATATGGATAACGGGTCGGATCACACAGAACATGAAGCGGGTTGTCCTTGGAATACTGTGAAATAATACTTTTTTCTTTCTCCGTATATTCCAGATTCTTAGTTTCTATGCTTTCATAATTTTTATTATAAAGTGCCGTTTTCCAGTCACCCTCAACTGCATTCATCTGGTCGATTGCATAATTGATCTCATTCAGCAATTCTGTATTACCTTTTTTAACAATGACATAGAACTCGCTGCTGTCAAATTTATCCACGATACGCTCATTGTTTGTTTTCCTCATAGAAGTGGCAGCAATCGCATCAACATTTCCGCTCTGAAGAGCTTCCTCCATCTCTGCTGTCGTATCAAAATAAAATGGATCATATGTAAATCCTTTATTGCCTGCAAAATCCGCAAACTCTTTATCTCGTGAGCTTCCGTTCAAAAGTGCCACACGCATACCGTTGTAAGTACTGTAATTGCCATCCACAATCGTGCTGTTGTCACTGCGGACGGTCAGAATCCCATTATTGGTTCCGATCGGACGTGAAAAATCAAACTTTTCTTCTCTTTCCGGTGTTTTGCGGGGAGATGTTACCATATCAATCTCGCCATCTTCAAGCATCTGCTGCATATCATCCCAGCTCTTATCATATCCGACATATTCGTAATCTACATCCCAATAACGGGCCATCAGCCGAAGAAAATCATAGCCATACCCACTGCGGTTGCCTTCTTCATCCATCACATGATAACCATCCATGGCAAAGAAACCGACTTTGACAGTTTCATGCTGCGAACTGTCCTCGGCTGCATATGCAGTCAGGGGAGAAAATATCATACACACGCATATAAAAACCAGTAACGCTGCCACATATTTCTTTGCGCTCAAAATCATATGAAATCTCCTGTCCATCAAATAGATTTCTCCAGTATAAGTATATCCTTTTCGTCTCAAAATGCAATGTTTTCTTAAGCAGCAACGAAAATCTCAACTTCCACAGCAGCTATTCCGAAACCATCGCGTACAACACCCTTACAGGTGCGATTCTTAAAATATAATGATACTTGCTACAACCCCCTCAATGCTACATACAGTCGCGCCCGGCAAGAGCGCAGACTTCATCGTGACGCGCGAAAACCC
>OHRD01000893.1_pt1 | contig 11621 bp, 11 predicted proteins | sample 1578371 | NCBI WGS metagenome assembly OHRD01 (sample SAMEA3879505, study PRJEB24766) | human gut metagenome | biome: human-associated habitat; feature: feces | place: USA | collected 1985/1987
TAAATACAAAATTAGTATTATTAAAACTGTGAAAATGACCAATAGTCATTTACTTGCACCTTAAATGTCTATAAGAATTCTAACAGGAAATAAAATAGGAAAAAACAAAGAAAAGCCAGTGTTTATCTATAATAAATGGAAATGTACCATGACTTTTTAATCGGAGGATTATATAAAATTAGCTGAATAAAATTAAGCAATAATTAAAATTGTACTAAATGAGATACAAGAAATTGTATATATTTTAAAATGTTTATAAAAATCATTGTTAAAAAATAAATTATTTGGCTTTACATTTACAAAAAATGGGTATACAATCCGCAGTATGAAAACGAAAGGATAAGGAGATGGTTTTTTGAATGATTTAGCACAGAAGCTTATTGAAGAACTTCAATGTGAGACCGTCTTTACGATTCCTGTTTTGGGTGGAATACCAGTTTCAGAGGCAGTTGTGGTCACATGGATCATTATGGCTGTGCTGGTTATAGTTGCATTTATACTTACCCGAAACCTTAAAGTGGATCATATAAGTAAGAGGCAGGCTGTTGCAGAAAGTATAGTAACAGGTCTTATGAATATGGTTCAGGGAATGGTTGGCGAAAAAGGCAGGAAATATGTGCCTTATCTCACAACAGTTATGTTGTATATTGGCGTTTCCAATATCATCGGACTGTTTGGCTTTAAGTCCCCAACTAAGGACTTAAGAGTCACGGTAGCACTGGCACTTATGAGTATTATACTTATTGAAGCAGCTGGTATCTATCACAAAGGTGTTAAACGCTGGTTACACGGCTTTGTTGAACCGGTTGCAATAGTAACACCTATAAACATTCTTGAAGTAGTAACAAAGCCACTTTCGCTTTGTATGCGACTTTTTGGTAATGTATTAGGAGCTTTCGTTATTATGGAGCTTCTTAAGATGATACTTCCGGTAGGTCTTCCGGTTGTATTCAGTCTGTATTTTGATATATTTGATGGTCTGTTACAGGCATATGTTTTTGTATTCCTTACATCATTATATATTGATGAGATTACAGAGTAGTGCATATAGCGTATATATGTATGGCACAGTTATATGCAGGATAAAGTCTGATAAGGCTTGTGCAGCCAGCAGAAGATATTATTAGAAAAGAATCTTGAAACTTAAGAAAGAAAAAGGAGATTAGATTATGAGTGGAACAATCATAGCTATTGGCGCAGGTATCGCCGTATTAGGTTCATTTGGTGCAGGTATTGGTATTGGTATAGCAACTGGCAGGGCTTCAGAAGCTGTTGCAAGACAGCCAGAGGCAGAAGGCAAGATTACAAAGACACTTATTCTTGGTAGTGCGTTGGCAGAGGCTACTGCTATTTATGGTTTCGTTATCGCCCTTATGATTATCGTTATGCTTGGCTAATCCGCAGGGATTAAGCATAAAGGCATGATGGTATCGTGTGTTTATATCCGGTATTATCCGGGTACATAATAAAAATGTATCTGCATTATGATGTATGAATGTACATAAAATAATTGTACATAAGATATATCAGGTAGAATATAAGCATACAGATAACAAAGAATAGACTACGAAGAAAGGCAGGAAAATAAGATGCTCCAGTTAGATGTTTGGAATGTTTTATTTACAATTATTAACCTTTTAATTCTCTTCGTGCTTATGAGAATATTCTTATACAAGCCAGTTCAGAAGATTATTGCTAAAAGGCAGGAGGAAGCTGACAGACAGTTTGGTGAGGCCGCTGCTAAGCAGAGTGAGGCTGAGGAGCTTAAGACAAAGTATCAGGCTGTGTTAAGCGATGCAGAGAATGAGAAGAAAAAGGTTGTTTCTGAAGCAAGAAAGACTGCTGATGAAGAATATCAGCGTATAGTTGCAGATGCCCACAAGACAGCATCACAGATTAAGGATGATGCTGAGGCAGAAGCTGTAAGCCAGAAGGAACAGATATTAAAGAAGGCAGAAAAAGAAATTGCAGATATGGTTGTTGATGCTGCTGCTAAGGTTGTAGCAAGCAACAGTAAAGATACAAATGCTGCACTTTATGACACATTTTTGAATAAAGCAGGTGATAAATAGTGATACAGACAGCGATTGATTATGCATCAGAATTACATAAAACAGGTATGTCGCACGAAGAGTTATCCACTATTAAGGATATATTCGATGTTGTACCACAGGTTAAGGAAGAACTTAGTGACCCAACAGTATCACTTGAGAAAAAACATCTTGTGATTCAGAAGGTATTCTCTAAGAATGTGAGAAATTTCTTACAGCTTTTATGTGATAACGATGATATAAATTTATTTGATGAAGTATGTAAGGCTTTAAAGGAGCTTGAGATGACTCCTGAACAGAAAGAAAGTACAGCAGTACTTACTTATGTTGAGGCACCATCTGATGAACAGCTTGCAGGAATCAAGGGCTTTATAGCAAAGGAATTCCACAATCCTGATATTAAGTTAGAGATGGTACAGGATTCATCTATAAAGAGTGGTTTCGTGTTAAAGGTCGGCTCTAAGGAGTATGACTGGAGTGAGAAAGCACGTATTGACCAGTTAAAGAGCAGCATAGCAAAGGCTGTAAGTGCTGGTAAGACTACAGCAAGTGAGGAAGGTATACTTTCAATACTTGAGGCTAATATCAAGGATTTCGAGCTTGCAGTTAAGGATAAGGAAATAGGTGTTGTTAACTGGGTTGGTGATGGTATCGCCAATGTTGACGGCATTGACCACGCATTTTACGGTGAAATCGTTGTATTCGACAGCGGTGTAAAAGGTATGGTTCAGGATGTAAGACGTGATGAGGTCGGTGTTATCCTTTTTGGTAGTGATGTGACAGTTAAGGAAGGCAGCAAGGTCGCACGTACAGGCAAGATGGCTGGTGTTCCAGTTGGTGAAGGCTTCCTTGGAAGAATAGTTGATGCACTTGGATCACCTATAGATGATAAGGGTGATATCCAGGCAGATGGTTACAGACCAGTAGAGTGTGAAGCTCCTGGCATAACTGAACGTAAGTCAGTATCCGTTCCTATGGAAACAGGTCTTCTTTCTATAGATTCCATGTTCCCTATAGGACGTGGACAAAGAGAGCTTATCATAGGTGACAGGCAGACTGGTAAGACAGCTATCGCAACAGATACTATCATAAACCAGAAGGGTAAGGATGTTATCTGTATATATGTAGCTATAGGACAGAAAGCATCTACTATTGCTAAGCTTGTTAATACATTAAAAACAGCAGGTGCCATGGATTATACAACTATTGTATCAGCAACAGCAGCAGATCCAGCACCACTTCAGTATATAGCACCTTATGCAGGTACAGCCATGGCAGAGTATTTCATGCATAATGGAAAGGATGTTCTTATTATATATGATGACCTTTCTAAGCATGCGGTTGCTTACAGAGCTATATCACTTCTGCTTGAGCGTTCACCAGGACGTGAGGCTTATCCAGGTGATGTATTCTATCTGCATTCAAGACTTCTTGAAAGATCAAGCCGTCTTTCACCAGAAGCAGGTGGAGGTTCTATAACAGCACTTCCTATTATTGAAACACAGGCAGGTGACCTTTCAGCATATATTCCAACCAATGTAATATCTATTACAGATGGTCAGATATTCCTTGAAAGTGAGCTGTTCTTCTCTGGTCAGAGACCAGCCGTTAACGTAGGTCTTTCTGTATCCCGTGTTGGTGGTGCAGCACAGACTAAGGCTATGAAGAAGGCAGCAGGAAGTATCCGTATCGATCTTGCGCAGTATCGTGAGATGGAAGTGTTTACACAGTTCTCATCAGATCTTGATGAGGGTACTATGAAGCAGTTACAGCATGGACGTGCACTTATGGAGCTTCTTAAACAGCCTATGAGTCATCCATTTAGTATGGCAGAGCAGGTTATTATACTTGTATCAGCTAATGCACATGTATTCAGTGATATTGAGCTTTCTAAGATCAAGGGCTTCAGGGCAGATATGCTTGAGTTCTTCCATAGCCAGCATTCAGAGATAGTTAATACTATTGAATCAACTAAGGATCTTACAGATGAGACGAAGGAAGCTATTATAGCAGCAGCTAATGAGTTCAAGAGTGAAAGATAAGGGGGATTGCTATGGCGAATACTAAAGAAATTCAGGCCAGAATAAGTAGTATTCATGATACGATGAAGATCACCAAAGCCATGTATATGATGTCCTCAGTTAAGCTTAGAAAGGCTAAGCAGAAGCTTGAGAATACCGAACCTTACTTTTATGGATTACAGGATCAGATAAGAAGTATATTATTTCATTTTCCTACTATGCAGCATCTTTTCTTTGATAACAGAAATGTAGATAAGCATGAGAGTGTCAAGAAAAAAGCATTTATTGTCATAAGTGGTGATAAGGGTATGGCAGGAGCTTATAACCATAATGTTTTAAAGGAAGCAAAGAGATTGTGTGACGATGCAAAACAGTATACGATATTTGCCATCGGAGAAACAGGCAGAGCTTACTTTAACTCACTTGGTTATAATGTGGAGGATTCTTTCAGATTCTCTGCAAATAATCCATCAGTCCATAGAGCCAGAGTTATAACGGAGGATATAGTAGAACGTTATAAGAAGGAAGAGATGGATGAGGTGTATATCGTGTATACCAAGATGGAGCATGGCATGAAGGAAGAGGTTCAGGTTGAGCAGCTTCTTCCTCTTAAGACTAACGAATTCATCAAGGAAGAGTTAGCAGCTAATGCCAGACAGGGAAAGAGTAACGGTACACTTGAGGATTTTGAAGGTAATGATGATTATTTCGTTATCTATCCATCTCCAAAGGTTGTTCTTAATGATCTTGCATATAATTATGTTACAGGTTTCGTGTATGGAGCTCTTGTTGAAGGCTTTGCAACAGAGGAGAATGCCCGTATGGTTGCCATGCAGGCAGCTACAGATAATGCAGAAGCTATGCTTAAAGAGCTGTCTATAGAGTATAACCGTGTAAGACAGGCAGCCATAACACAGGAGATAACTGAGGTTATTGGTGGTGCAAAGGCTCTTAAGAAGAAAAAGATGAAGAAAAAAGCCCAGGCAGGATAAAAAAGGGCTTCAGACTAGGCAGAAAGAGGTGTAATTCACGTGGAAGAGATGAAAGGAAAGATAGTACAGGTTTCAGGACCTGTAGTAGACGTTGAATTTGAAGGTAATTATCTTCCAGCTATCAAGGATGCACTTTATGTAATACAGGACGGTAAAAAGAAGGTTATGGAGGTTTCGCAGCATATAGGTAATAATGTTGTTCGATGCATTATGCTTGCAGCAAGTGAAGGCCTTTGTAAGGATATGGAAGTCACAGCAACAGGAAGTGGTATATCAGTTCCTGTTGGCGAAAAGACTCTTGGACGACTTTTTAACGTTCTTGGTGATACCCTTGATGATGGAACTAAACTGGATGGTGAGGAGCACTGGAGTATTCACAGAGATCCTCCATCATTCGCAGAACAGAGTCCTGTAGTAGAGATGTTACAGACTGGTATCAAGGTAATCGACTTACTTGCACCATATGCAAAGGGTGGTAAGATAGGTCTGTTCGGTGGTGCTGGTGTTGGTAAGACAGTCCTTATTCAGGAACTTATAAGAAATATAGCTGCTGAAAGCGGTGGTTATTCTATATTTACAGGTGTAGGAGAGCGTAGCCGTGAAGGTAACGACTTATGGACTGAAATGAAGGAATCAGGAGTACTTGATAAGACAGCCCTGGTATTTGGTCAGATGAATGAACCACCTGGAGCAAGAATGAGAGTTGCAGAGACAGGACTTACTATGGCTGAGTATTTCAGAGATGTTAAGAAACAGGATGTGCTTTTATTCATTGATAACATATTCCGTTTTGTACAGGCAGGTTCAGAGGTTTCAGCACTTCTTGGACGTATGCCATCAGCCGTTGGTTATCAGCCAACTCTTGCAACTGATTTAGGTGAACTTCAGGAGAGAATCGCTTCAACAACAAAGGGTTCTATCACATCAGTACAGGCTGTATATGTACCTGCTGATGACCTTACTGACCCAGCTCCTGCAACAACATTCTCACATCTGGATGCAACAACGGTTCTTTCAAGAAAGATTGTTGAACAGGGTATATATCCTGCTGTTGACCCACTTGAGTCAACATCAAGAATCCTTGAACCTGATGTAGTAGGTGAGGAACATTATACTGTTGCAAGACGTGTTCAGGAGGTGCTTCAGAAGTACAAGGAGCTTCAGGATATTATTGCAATTCTTGGTATGGAAGAGCTTTCAGAGGATGATAAGCTTACTGTATACAGAGCAAGAAAGATTCAGAGATTCTTATCACAGCCATTCCATGTAGCTGAGAACTTTACAGGTACTCCTGGTAAGTATGTTCCTGTTGAGGATACTGTTAAGGGCTTCAAAGCTATACTTGATGGTCAGATGGATGAATATCCGGAAGCAGCTTTCTTTAATGTAGGTACTATTGAGGATGTTAAGGCTAAGGCAGAAACATTGAAATAAATCCCGCATTTTTTACTTCGTAAAAACAAGGAGGTAAAACCTTTGGCTCCTGCAAGGGCAGTCGCATTTTTTACTTCGTAAAAAACAAGGAGGTATGGGTTGAATACATTTTCATTGAAATTAATAGCCTGTGATAAGGTATTCTATGATGGACCATGTGAGATTCTTATATTTGATGGTTTTGACGGTGAGATGGCTATTATGGCTAACCATGAGCCTATGACATGTAGTGTTGAGACTGGAGAATTAAGATTCAGGGTTCCAGGAGAAACAACATGGCAGGAAGCTATAGTTTCGACAGGACTTCTTAAAGTTGAACACAATAAAGTTGACATAATAGTGTATTCAGCTGAAAGACCTGAAGAAATAGATAAGTTCAGAGCTGAGGCAGCGCTTGAAAGAGCGAAGGAACAGCTTGCACAGAAACAGAGTATTATGGAATACCACGTATCAACGGCATCACTGGCAAGAGCTATGGCCAGACTTCGTGGTGTAAAGAATCATGATGTGTAAAGATATGAATTAATAATAAAGTTAGAAACTCTTCGATATTTTATAAGAATGTCGGAGAGTTTTTTGCGTTAATTTTGCGTTAAATTTACATTATTTATTTGTGTTATTTCTGCGCTATCGTTATAAGAAAATGACTAATATATTAGCTAAAATTGACAAAAAACTGTTAAACGGCTAAAATATTAGCTATGAATAATATTTTAGATTTAATAAAAACACCTAAGGATGTCAATAATGATATTGTTAAAAGAATGAGGGCAAGAAGAAAGGAGCAGAAGTTAACACAGGCTGAGCTTAGCAGGCGTGCAGATGTGAGCCTTGGTTCATTAAAACGATTTGAACAGACAGGTAACATAGCGCTTGATTCGCTTATTAAGATTGCTTTCGTACTTGGATGTCAGGATGATTTCGAAGGATTGTTTGCCAAGAAGGGGTATTCGTCTATTCAGGAGGTTATAGATGGTCAGCGTAAATAAACTGGATGTTGTGATTGATGGAAACAAGGTTGGAACTCTTGCAGTTGCAGATAAATATCTGTGTGCATTTGAATATACAGATGAATGGCTTATGAATGGATATTCGATAAGCCCCTTTTCACTACCACTGGAAAAGAAGGTGTTCGTGCCAAAGTCATATGAGCCTTTTGAGGGACTGTATGGAGTGTTTGCAGATAGTCTGCCTGATGGGTGGGGCAGATTGCTTGTTGACCGACTGCTCGTAAAAAACAAGATAAATCCATATGAAGTTAATTCAATAAACCGACTTGCTATAGTTGGAGCAGGTGGTATGGGAGCATTGGAATATTATCCAGAAAATCAATTCCTAAAAACAGATGAAAAGATGACTCTTGATGAGATAGCTGTAGAGTGCGAAAGAATATTTGAAACTAATAATTCTGATAATCTTGATGAGATATTCAAAATGGGAGGTTCATCGGGTGGAGCACGTCCTAAAGTGTATTATGAGATAGATGGAGAGGAATGGATAGTGAAGTTTCCATCATCTTATGATGTTAAAGATATTGGAAAACAGGAATATGAGTATTCACAATGTGCACGAAAATGTGGAATAGATATGCCTGAAACAAGGTTATTGAGTTCTAATTTTGGCTCAGGGTATTTTGCAGTAAGACGCTTTGACAGACAGAATGGCAGAAAAGTTCATATGATATCTGTGAGTGGCCTGCTGGAAACTTCTCACAGAATACCGAATCTTGATTATAATCAGTTAATGAAACTTACATTCATTCTTACAAAGAGTTACGAGGAAGTTGAGAAAATGTACAGACTTATGTGCTTTAATGTATATGCACATAACAGAGATGACCATTCTAAGAATTTTTCATATATATATAATATAGACGAGAAAGCATGGAAGTTATCTCCAGCATATGATCTGACATATAGTAATTCTATTGGTGGAGAGCATGCTACAATGATTGATGGTAATGGTCGCAATCCAGGAATAGAGGATATACTCCGGGTGGCGCAGAATATACAGATGGATGAAAAAAAAGCAAAAGCTATAGCACAGGACATAAGGGAGATAGTAAATGACGAGTTGGGGGAATATATCAGATAAGATATAATTTATAGTCTTTTTTTGCTTTTTATAGTCTTTTTTTGCTGATGTAATTGTTATAGAATTAGGTTAGTGATACATTATATCCGGTACATCGTTTCCTAAATGATGAATTAACGTTATGCTTGTGGTTAAAGATATAGCGTTGCTTGTGAATGTATATGAAGAAACTAATAAAGTTACTGTTAAGGAATAATCTAGGTTAAAGAATGTTATAATGCGTAAATAACAGTATTTATGACATGAAGTTTTACAGGTGTTTTAGGTATATCTCTTAGATTGTACACGGTTCTGGACATTACATATTGAGTAATAAAGGATATAATTATCATATTAATTATAAGTAATATGAGGTAACTAAAGTTGAAGATAGCCGTATGTGATGATGAAAAACTTGTTGCACAATATATAGGAGAAGTACTTGAAACATACTGTATAACTAAATCAATAGAGCATCGTATTGAATTGTATAATTCGGGTGAGGAATTGATGGCACTTTAGGATAAGATACTTGACTATGATGTGGTGTTTCTGGATGTTGATATGCCTGATGCAGATGGTTTTGAAGTTGCAGACTGGATAAGAATGTATTCGGATAAGGTTATTATAGCCTTCGTAACAGCTATGATAAGTTATTCTTTGAAGGGATATAATTACAATGCAATAAGGTACATATTGAAAAATACTAAGCAACTGAAATTGTCAATATATGAATGTATGGATGCTGTCCTTAAAAGGATGAATTGCTACACGACTGATAAGAAAGTGATCGTATGTAATCAGCAGGAAATAGAGATTGAACTTAACAACGTTATATACATAGAAAGCAGAGGACATAAAGTTGTATACCACGTAGCAGGGAAGGAGATGGACAATTACATTACGAATGATAAGCTGGATAATATAGAGAAAGAATTAACAGAACGTGATTATTTTATAAGAGTGCATCAAAGCTATATAGTTAATATGTCTTATGTCAGAAAAATAAGCAGCTATCATATGTGGCTGAAGAACGGAGTTGACATAGGGGTGCCTAAGTCAAGATACAAGGAAGTTAAGAGAGCAGTATTGGAATATAAAGCAGAATTTTAGGTCAGTGGAGGAAGATGAATGAATGATATTAAGGTAAATGCGCTTAAAGTGCTGAATAAAATGACTAAGAACATGGTTTTAAGAAAAAATGAGGAATGGCCGCCAACATGCAGCACAATATTACATCAGCCTGAAAGACCAATAAAAAAGAATAAATAAGGTGGCAGTTATATATGGAGAGTATGAATCTGGAATATATTATGGATATAATAATAATTATTATTGAAACGATATATTGTTTTATATTCTTTGATGTGTTTGCAGTAAGAAGAAAGAAGAATAAGAGCGAAAGAATAATAGCATTTTGTGTGCAGGCAGTATTAATCAGAATATGTGCACATTATCTGAAAATGTATCTTCTTATTAAGATACCTGTTGTAATACTTATAATGATATTAGTGATGCTGTTCTTATATGAAGTTACCGTCATCAAGGCATTAGTGTTAGTTCTTTTAGCACAGGGAATAATGACAATAATTGACTATATATTAATCATTATCTTCGGCAGGATGTATGGAGATATATTGGCAATGGATGGGGGTTCAGATCTTATTGGAAGACTTATGGTTATTCTGAGCAGGTTAGTAGTATTCGTAAGTTTTGTTATTCTAAACAGGATTGTTAATAAGAAAAAAATCAATGAATCAGAAATGAGCAACAAAGAATGGGGACAGTTCCTGATATTTCGTATTTTTACTATAGGCATTGTCATAATGATGACTGATTCTATGTTGAAAGCATATCATAGTGATATAGTCAATGTATACTATGTAATAGCTGTGGGACTTATTATCATGAATATAGTTATGTTTTATCTTATTAATGAAATCATTGAGAATTCACAGAAAATGAAAGAAACAGAACTTCTAAGGCAGCAATCAGACTATCAGATGGAACTCTATAATGCTATGTGCAGGAATTTCGATTTGCAGAGACAACGTACTCATGAGTATAAGAATCAGATTGTATGTATGGATATGCTTGTAAAGAAAAAGGAATATAATAAGCTGGAGAAATATATAAGCAATATATCGGAAGGTCTGGATACACAATTTGATATAGTAGATACTAACAACGAAGTTGTTAATGCGATTCTTAATGCCAAGTACAATGATGCGATACATAATGATGTGCTTTTGATTCTTAAGATAAGTGACATGTCTGGTATAAGAGTGTCAGATGAAGATATGGTTACTATATTATCTAATCTTATCGATAATGCGATAGAAGCAGCTAAACAGTGTGAGCCGGGTCAGAGAATAGTAAAGTTGAAAATGCTATACGAAGATAATGTGCTTAACATAGCTGTGTCTAATACATATAAGAATGAACCTATGATAACAGAAGAAGGTTATATATGTACAACTAAGGATGATAAAGACGTGCATGGCTGGGGGATAAGGAATATAGTCACAACGTTAGAAAAATATAACGCAGAACATATTATTGATTATAAAAATGGAGAATTTGTATTTTCAATAATAATGTAAAGATAGAAACCAGGTGTTTAATGGCATCTGGTTTTTTATTACGAGAAAATATAGTCTTTTTTTGCTTTTTATAGTCGTTTTTTGATAGCAGGGTTGATTTGATGATATTATACAAGTATAATGTTTATATAAAAGGAATTGTGTATATGATAGACAGAATCATAGCTGAATTAATAGATAACATGGTTGGAGCAAATATTATATCGAAGGAAGCTAAAGATGCATACATATATGCATACACAATCGTGCTAGAAAGAATATTGACGTTAATTACGATAGGCATAGCAGGTATAGCACTGCATAGGTTTGTTTATATTGTTGTATTTATATGTACTTTTATGATGCTTAGAAGAAGAACAGGCGGTTTTCATCTTGAAACATTTGGACAATGCTTTATAGAAAATCAGCCAGAAAACCCATGGTCTTTAGACCGTGGGATGAATGGCG
>OHRD01000900.1_pt1 | contig 11517 bp, 7 predicted proteins | sample 1578371 | NCBI WGS metagenome assembly OHRD01 (sample SAMEA3879505, study PRJEB24766) | human gut metagenome | biome: human-associated habitat; feature: feces | place: USA | collected 1985/1987
AGATGTCGTGCCGCAACCGCCGGAGTGGTGCTTAAGCCGTAAGGCGGGAATTGTGCGGTGTTGCCCTAAGCCTTTTTACCCGCCCATGGGCTGGTAGCGGGTAAGCACCGTATGCAGCCCCAGCTCCCGGGCGCGCGCCAGTAAGTACCGGTAGCGGCACAAAAGCGCCTGCCGCTCGTAGATGCGCTGCTCGATGAGGTCCGTATCCACCTCCATATCAAACATCATCTCGTTGCGCTTCAAACAGAACAGGCATTCCTTCAGTTCCTCCTCCAGCTCCGGGTGGTAGCGCTCGTGCTCGGTATCCCGCGGGACGCGGGGCGAAAGCAGGGTCTGGGCGTTTTGTGTGGTTCGTTCCGGCATAGGCATCCTCCTTCTGGTACTTTGCAAGGTTTTGTACCTTCCAGTATAGGCGGTGCGGTGCGCAGAACCTGCCGAAGTGTGGCAGCGCTCCGGCATAGATTATCCGGCGCTGCTGCGGCATTTTCCAAAAAAGTACAACTTTTTTCAAAAATATGCTTGACAACTCCGGGCTTTTCCCGTATAATAGCACACGTTGAGCGGCTCACCCCGCAAAACACAACAGAATATTGGGGATTTGCATAGTGGTAGTGCGGTAGACTCTGACTCTACTTGTGGGAGTTCGATTCTCTCATCCCCAACCAGATTAAAGCCATCTGAAGAAGTTCAGGTGGCTTTTCTGTTTATATCATTCCGAACCACAGCCGCAAGGCCGTGACTCTTCAAAACTTGAAGAGTCATAACTCTATTACCACTTTGGATTTTTGAAGAGTGACGAAAAAGAAGCGCATCAGCGTTTAAAAGTTCACTCTTCAAGATGAAGAGTCATGGCCTGAAAACGCAGTTTTCTTTGCTTTTTGTTCATGACTCTTCAAAACCCCTGTGGGTCATAGGGAACTTTTGAAGAGTCACCCCTGCCGGGGCGGGACGATTTAGAATGCGCTCCGCGTTCGCTCTGCGCATAATTAGCGGAATTAGTTTTTTACTCGAGATTCAGAAAAGCCTGCGGGCTTTTCTGAATCTCCTTTTCACCAGTGGGGTCGTAACGGTCAACTGCATTTGCAATTCAGACCACCATTTAACCATTGCAGCCCTCCCCGTGAAAATGGGATAGCGGAGCGCATTTCCAATCGTTCGTACTGCACAAAAAACCGGGCAGCCCGCAGACTGCCCGGTTTTTGCTATACAGTTGACCTGCCCTGATAGGGCTTTCTTTTACAGAATGGTGATGCGGCCTGCGCCGTAAGGCTGCTCGTAGTTGAGCAGGTAGCCGGGGTATGCGGCCAGCGGGCTGTTGGCGCTGGACAGGTGCGGCAGACCCGCAGCATCTGCGCCGTCAAAAATCATAGCGTAGGTAGACATCACCAGATAATCCTCGGACACATAGTCCTTGATCAGCTCTGCGCCGTCAAACATGGCAAAGCCGTCGCCCAGATTGCGCAGGGTGTAGTTCATGCCGGCCAGCGCGTAGGTAGCGCCCGGGTCCAGCGGTAGATAGCTGCCGGAAGCCTTATCGTAGATCTTCACGTTCTGCACGCGCGGGGTGCCGGTGGCGCTGCCGATCCAGACGTTCTTCTCGTCGGTCTGCACAGTGTTGGGGATATCGGTGTGGATCTCGTAGGTAGCACCGGCCACCTGCAGGAAGCCGCCGTTCTCCTTGCCGTCCTCGCCTGCAAAGCGAGCTGCAAACTCCAATGCGTCCTGGATCTGCTTGCCGGTGACCGACATCAGGCAGGCCACGTTGCCAAAGGGGCTGATCTGCTTGCAGGTCTTGAAGGTCCAGTCGCCTGCAGGCACATCGGCGCGGATGCCGCCGCCGTTCATGATGGCCACATCACAGTGCAGCTTTTCCACCTCGTTGAAGTAGGTGTAGATGCCGTCAGCCACAAAGTCGCCGAGGTTGGTCTCGGCAGAGCGGATGCGGCGCTTGCCGGTGGCGGGGTCAGAGACGTAGAAATCGCTGTCGCCCACAGCGATCTTCTCGCCCAGCATATCGTCCACGGTGTTCACCCAGCTGGTCTGCATGGCGGCGATGCCTGCGTCCATGCCCTCGTGGGTGGGGATGAGCTTGGTGGTAATGGTGCCGTCCGCAGCGATGGTCATCTCGCCAACGTTTGCAAAGTAAGAGCCGGTCTGGGTCAGGGTGACAGCCTTGCCGGAAGCATCCTGCACCTGCTTGTTCTCCATTACGGTATGGGAGTGGCCGTCGATAAAGGCGTCAAAGCCGCTGGTGTGGGCAATGACTTCCTCACTAGTCCACGGAGAGGAAGAGGGGTCTACGCCCAGATGGCCCAGACCGATGACCACGTCTGCCAGAAGCTTTGCCTTATCAATGGCCTTCTGCACGGCGTCATAGAGCTTTTTGCCGTCCTCGCCGCCCTGAATATCGTAGATGTACTTGCGCTGTGCCTTATCCATAAAGTAGGCCGGGGTGGACTTGGTAAAGGTTTCGGGGGTGGTCACGCCCACAAAGGCAATGCGTCTGCCGCCGCGCACGAACACCTTGACGGAGGGCAGCACACGCAGCGTAGTGCGCAGGTCTACCCAGTTGCAGGACAGGTACGGGAAATCGGCTTCCTTCATGATGGCCTTGGCACGGTCCATGCCGTAGTCAAACTCGTGGTTGCCGGGGGTGGCGACATCGTAACCGGCAGCGTTCATCAGCTTGATGATGGAGGCACCCTCGTCCATGGAGCCGTAGGCAGTGCCCTGCACATGGTCGCCTGCATCCACCAGCAGCACGTCCTTACCGGCGTTCTGATAGCTCTGCTTCAGGTCGGCAATAGCGGCGTAGGTCAACTTGGGGCTCTGCTTGTCGATGTAGGTATGGACATCGTTGGTGTACAGGATGGTAACGTCAGACTTGTCACCATACCAGCAGGCCGATGCGGCAGGCGCACCGATGGCCATGGATGCAGCGGCAGCGGTCACACCAGCAGCCTTTAAAAAGCTGCGACGGGAAATAAGTTGTTTCACAGGAAAACGACCTCCTTTTATTTTTGGCGTATCGCATTTGAGGCAGGCTCTTCCCTCCTGCCCTTTCAATAGCTCTAGCATAGCACAGAACGCCGCCGCAAACAAGCCAAAATCATTCTTTTGGCACAAATTATTTTCACGCTCTGCTTTATTTTGACGCATATTGTACCATTTTTACACAAAAAAGACCTCCCCGTGCCCTGTCGCAGAGCAGCGGAGAGGTCTTTTTTAGGGGGTGTTGACCCGTTGCCGGGTCTATCGGAGGAGAGGGAAATATCAGATGGCGTTATACTCCTTGAGGAACTTCTCAAGGTCGGTACCCTCGATCTTCTTCAAAGCTTCCTTCAAAGCCAGACGCGGGATCAGCGGCAGATCCATGTCGGTGATCTTTTTGCCGTCGCGCAGCTTCACGGTGGCATCGATCAGGGCGCGCACATCGTAGGTGCTGCCCCAGACCTCGGGCACGCCGCGGTCGATGTTCAGCAGGGTGTACACGGCCTCCATACCGGTGCGCATGGAGTACTCGGTGGTAAAGATGGTATCGCGGGCGGTCTCGGCAAACTGGCCAAGGAAGGCAAAGTTCACAGCACCCTCGGGCACAACATCGGGACGGTCGCCCATGGCACGGGGCATGAAGAAGGCATCGATATAGGGCATCATCACAGGCACGGTGTTGGCGCTGTGCTCTGCCAGTTCAGCGATCTGATCCTCGGGCACGCCGATGTGGTACAGCCACTCCATGCAGATCTCGCGGCCGGTGCAGTCACGCATGGGCTTCTTGACGTAATCGCCGGGCTTATCGCTGAACAGGCCGTACACCCAGACGCACAGCTGGTTCTTGGGCTGATCCTTGAACTGCTGCTGACGGTTCAGCGTCCAGCTGAGCAGCCAGCTGGAGTCCTTGACGGTAACGATGCCGCCGGTGACAGTGTGGCCGCTGAAGGGGTCGCGCTTGCAGATCTTGCGGATATACTGGGGGATCTTGTCGTCCAGCGTGGTGATGGTAGCGCTCTCCCAGTTGCTCAGCTCCGGCTCGGAGCAGAACTTCTCCGGGTGACCGAAAGAGGGATCCTGTGCGGCGATCTTCTTCCACAGATCCCAGCCGTTGCCGGGCTGGATGGTGGGGTCGAAACCGGTGGCCTTATTCTGTGCGCCCACGGTGCAGCTTTCCACGCAGCCGCCGTTGGTGATGAACAGCAGATCGTTCTCGGTCAGGTCGATATTGGAAGTCTCGCCCGCGTGCTCCACGGTGACAGAGCTTGCCAGCTTGCGGCCCTTCTGGATATCGAACTTGACATCGGTGACCTTGGTGTTGTAGTGGAACTGCACGCCAAAGCTTTCCAGATAGCGCACCATGGGCAGGATGATGGACTCGTACTGGTTATAGCGGGTAAAGCGCAGGGCGGTAAAGTCCGGCAGACCGCCGATGTGGTGGATATAGCGCTTGAGGTACAGCTTCATTTCCAAAGCGCTGTGCCAGTTCTCGAAGGCGAACATGGTGCGCCAGTACATCCAGAAGTTGGTGTTGAGCACCTCGTCATCGAAGAAATCGGTGATCTTTTTATCCTGCAGCTGCTCGTCCGGGGTGAAGAACAGCTTCATGATCTCCATGGCACCCTTATCGGACAGGCCGAACTTGCCATCGGTGTGGGCATCCTCGCCGCGGTTGACGGTGGCACGGCACAAGGAGAAGTTGGGGTCCTCCTTGTTCAGCCAGTAATACTCGTCCAGCACGCTGGCACCCTCGGTCTCCAGAGAAGGGATGGAGTGCAGCAGATCCCACATGACCTCGAAGTGGTTGTCCATCTCGCGGCCGCCGCGCATCACATAGCCGATATCGTACTTGTAGCCATCGCAGGCACCGCCCGCCAGTGCGTTCTTTTCAAACACATGGACGTGCTCGCCCTTCATCTGGCCATCGCGCACCAGATAGCAGGCAGCGGTCAGGGCTGCCAGACCGGAGCCGATGATATAAGCGGATTTATGATCCACACCCTCCGGCTTTTTGGGGGTTGCAAAAGCTTCGTAGTTGCCACTGGAATAGTACATAAAAAAGCCTCCCTGCTTCAGCGTTTTATTTTCACAGCCTTCATCGTGCTGTTCTCTATGGCAACAGTATACCCCGCAAAGTGAACTTGAACAACAAACAAACTTTGCCCGGTGTATAGATTTTTTACATCCGCCCTTATTTGCTGGAAATGCGTACAAATTGTGACATAAAAGCGATATGCAAAATCTTTCAGCTTAGTCGTTGCCTTGCTCTTGCCATTTTCAGCGGGCTCGCCCTCTCAGTCATCGCTGCGCGATGCCAGCTCCCCCAAAGTGGGAGCCCTTGGCAGTCCACGCAAGGTTCATCTTTTTGCCAAGGCCTCTCCCTTTGGGAGAGGTGTCACCGTAGGTGACGGAGAGGGCGAGGACGCTGCCCGTGCGCAGCAATGTTCCGAGCGTCAGCCGCACAGCTTTGCGCAATCGCTCCATGTTACAGGAGGTACACCTATGGATTCTGAAAAAGTCATCAAGCGGGACAACGAGTACGTCCTGCACACCTATAACCGCAGCCCCATCGTGCTGGAAAAGGGGCACGGGCTGTACGCCGAGGGCCCGGAGGGACAGAAGTATCTGGACTTCACCAGCGGCATCGGGGTAAACAGCCTTGGCTACTGCGACCTTGCATGGGCAGAAGCCGTGTCCCAGCAGGCACACAAGCTGCAGCACACCTCCAACCTCTACTATACCGCGCCCTGCGGCAAGCTGGCGAAAAAGCTGTGCAAGCGCACCGGCATGAGTAAGGTGTTCTTCGGCAACTCCGGCGCCGAAGCCAACGAGGGCGCTATCAAGGCTGCCCGCAAGTACAGCGTGGATCATTACGGCAAGGACCGCTACAACGTCATCACGCTGGTCAACAGCTTCCATGGCCGCACCCTTGCCACCCTGACCGCCACCGGGCAGGAGGTGTTCCACAACTACTTCGGCCCCTTCAACGAGGGCTTCCAGTACGTCCCGGCGGGCGATATCGAAGCGCTGCGGGAGCTGGTGGACCGCCACACCTGCGCCGTGATGATGGAGCTGATTCAGGGCGAGGGCGGCGTGATGGCGCTGGACCCGGAGTATGTGCAGGCCGTGCGCGCTTTGTGCGACGAAAAAGACCTTGTGCTCATCGTGGACGAGGTGCAGACCGGCGTAGGCCGCACCGGCACCTTCCTGTGCTGCGAGCACTATAACCTCAAGCCGGACATCGTCACCCTTGCCAAGGGGCTGGGCGGCGGCCTGCCCATCGGCGCGGTGCTGATGAATGAAAAGGTAGCCGAGGGCATGGGCCCCGGTACCCACGGCTCCACCTTTGGCGGCAACCCGGTGGTATGCGCCGGAGCCAACGTGGTGGTGGATCGTCTGGACCAGAGCTTCCTTGCACAGGTCAGCGAGCGCGCCGTACAGCTGCGCACCGGCTTGGCAAAGCTGCCCCACGTCAAGAACATTTCCGGCATCGGCCTGATGGTGGGCATCGAGTTCTTTGACGTGCAGGCTGCGGATGTGCTGGCTGCCTGCCGCGAAAAAGGCTTGCTGGTGCTTACCGCAAAGACCCGGCTGCGTCTGCTGCCGCCGCTGACCGTCTCCGAGCACGAGGTAGATATGGCGCTGGAGGTGCTGGCCGAGGTGCTGGGCACGATGGAGCCGACCGCTCCGAAGGAGCAGGCATGAAAAATCTGCTGAAAATGGGCGACCTTTCCCCTGCCGAGCTGACCCATATTCTGGATGTGGCAGACCAGCTGAAAGCGGACTGCAAGGCGGGCCGCACCGAGCCGCTGCTGGCGGGCAAAAGCGTGGCGCTGCTGTTCTCCAAGGCATCCACCCGCACCCGCACCAGCTTTGAGGTGGGCGTGTATCAGATGGGCGGTCTTGGCAACTACATGAACACCGCCGAGCTGCAGGCCGGGCGCGGCGAGCCCCTGCGGGACACTGCCCGGGTGCTGGGGCGCTACTACGACTGTGCCGTCTGGCGCACCTACCGCCAGCGGGACTTGGAGGAACTGGCAGAGCTTTCCGGCATTCCGGTGATCAACGGCCTGACCGACTACGCCCACCCCTGTCAGGTGCTGGCTGACCTGATGACCATCCGGGAGCGCCGGGGCACGCTGGCAGGGCTGAAACTCTGCTTTGTGGGCGATGGCAGCAACATGGCAAACAGCCTGATCGTGGGCGGTCTTTTGGCGGGGATGCAGGTATCCTGCGTCTGTCCCCCGGGCTACCGCCCGGCAGCGGATGTGCTGATGTTTGCCCACGAATACGGCAATGCCTTCCACCTGACCACCGACCCCGCCGAGGGCTTGCGGGATGCGGACATCGTAGCCACCGCCGCGTGGAACACCACCGCCCCCGGAACGGCTGAAAGCGAGCAGCGTCTGCGGGATTTTGTGGGCTTCCAGCTCACCGGCCGTCTGCTGGAAAACGCAAAGCCGGGCGCGCTGGTGCTGCACTGTCTGCCCGCCCACCGGGGCGAGGAGATCTCCACCGCCCTGTTCGAGCAGCACGCGGACGAGATCTTTGACGAAGCAGAGAACCGTCTGCATGTCCAGAAAGCCGTTCTGGCGGTGCTGCTGGCGGGCAAGTAAAACGATTTTGAATGCCCGCCGCTATCGGGTTGCGGCACCCAGCATCCGCTTCGTGCCTTGGGCGGCACGCGCGTCTTGCTGGCCGCTGCCCCAACAACTCCTCCCTGTTTCCGCCGCTGGCGGCGGTCGTCGTCGTTGCACTTTGGGCATCAAGAGCGGAAAGAGTATTTTTTATTTGCAGTTCCGAAACGCCTGCGGGCGTTTCGGAACTGCTTTTTTACGGGAGAGATTGCGGTGGAAAGCCTCTCAGGCGCACATTCGTTTGCAACCCTTTTTTTGCGTCCCAAAAGGGTGCGCAAGGGCTTTTTTGGGGTTTTTCAGGGCGATTCGATGCATTTCAGGGGCCATTCACGCAGAATTGCTCTACTTTTGCCGCCGTTCGTGGTATACTACAAGCACAGAGCAGTGCTCTGTTCAATATGCCATTCCCGTAATTCCTATAGAGCAGAAAACCGTCCGGTAACCGCAAACCGGGCGGTTTTCTGTTTTTGCGGGTGCGTGCGGTGCACCAGGTCGTTTCAGCGCATTTGCGGGGCGATTCGTGCCCAAAACCGTCCAAAGCGGGCAAAACGTGGTACACTGGGTACAACAAAAGCGCCCGGCTTGGAGGGCGCTTGAGAAGGAGAGAATCTTATGCAAAAACGGCTCATCAGCATGGTTCTGGCGCTGAGCATGGCACTGACCGCAATGCCGCTGCCCGCCCTTGCCCAGAGCGCCCCGCCCGACACCGCCAAGGCAGCCCGCTGGGCTGTGGAGTCCGGGCTGCTGCCCGACATGGGTGAGGGCGCCTTTACGCCCGGCAAGCGTGTGACCAAGGTACAGGTCATCCGCGCATGGAACCGGCTGAAAAAGCTGGGTCTGGCGAAATAACAATTGCCATCTCCCGATCGATCCTTTCCAATAAGTGCAGCAAGGCCGTCCGGCATTCGCCGGACGGCCTTGCTGCATTGCCCCACTCGTGAAAAAGGGGTTCTGAAAAGGCTGCGCAACCGCAGCCTTTTCAGAACTCCAAAATTAAAATAATTCTTCCGCTGCAACGACGACGACCGCCGCCAGTGGCGGAAACAGGGAGGAGTTGTTGGGGCAGCGGCCAGCAAGACGCACGTGCCGCCCAAGGCACGCTGCGGATGCTGGGTGCCGCAACCCGATAAGCGGAGGATATTCAAAATCGTTATTCTCCCGCATCCTGACAGGAAAGGAGGTTTTTCCATGTACGAAGCCTTACTCAAGGCCACACCGGAATATCAGAAGGTCGCCGCAAGCTTTGGCTCGGCAGGGCCGGCGGCGCTGTTCGGTCTGCCGCCCGCAGGCCGGGCGCTGCTGTATGCCGCCCTGCAAAAAGACCTTGACCGGGTGCTCTGCATCGTGACACCCGGCGAGGCCGAAGCCACCCACTTTGCGGACGACCTCAAGGCGCTGGGGCTTACTGCTGCAATGTTCCCGCCCCGGGACTTTATGCTGCGCCCGGTGGAGGGTGCAGGCCGCGAATACGAGTACCGCCGCCTTTCAGTGCTGGGTGCACTGGCAGGCGGGCGGCTTCAGGCCGTCTGCGTGCCCGCCGAAGCCCTTTTGCAGTACACCGTGCCCCGGGCAGAATTCATCCAGAACACCCTCACCTTAAAGCCCGGCATGGTGTATAACCGCGAAGCGCTGGTGGCGCGGCTGTTTGCCGCCGGGTATGTGCGGCGCAGTCAGGTGGATGGCCCGGGGCAGTTCAGCGTGCGCGGCGATATCGTGGATATCTACGCGCCGGATATGCGTCAGCCCGCCCGCGTGGAGTACTGGGACGACGAGATCGATTCCATGTCCTCCTTTGACCTGCTGACCCAGCGGCGGGACGGCGCACTGGAAAAAATATACCTCTCCCCTGCCCGCGAGGTGCTGTTCGGCAGCACCGCCGAAACCGCCGAAGCGCTGCGCAATGCCATCAAAAAGGCGCGCGGCAAGCACCGCACCGCGCTGGAAAAGGCCACCGAAGCCGACCTTTCCCAGCTGGATTCCGGCATGATGCCGGAGGCCATGGATAAATATTACGGCATCCGCTACCCTGCCCCGGCCACGCTGCTGGACCATCTGGACGCGCCGCTGTTCATTCTGGACGAAGTGGGCGGCATCCGGGATGCCCAGAAAGCCACCGAGTTCCGCCGCAGCGAGGAGCTGACCGGGCTGCTGGAAGAGGGCGTGCTCTGCCCCGGGCTGGATGTGCTGTACCAGACCATGGACGATCTTGTCATTGCCGCTCAGAACCACAGCACCCTGCTGTGCGAGAACTTCCTGCGCGGGATGAACGAGTTCAAACTGAAGGATCTCATCAACGCCGAAGCCTTTGCCGCCCCCAACTGGAACGGCGACCTTGCCTCCCTGCGGGAGGACTTAGACCCGCTCATTGCCCAAGACTATGCCGTCACCCTGTTTGCCGGCACACCCAAGGGCGCAGCTGCCCTGACCCGCGACCTTGCCGACAAGGGCTATTCCGTGAGCATGAGCCGGGATGTGCGCCCCGCCAAGGGCATTTTGCAGGTGCTGCCCGGACACCTGACCGCCGGGTGTACCTTCCCCTTTGCCCACGCAGCGGTGCTTTCCAGCCGCCGCCACGGGCTGGACGAGGAAGCCGCCGCCGAAGCCAAAAAGCGCAAGAAGAATAAAAACGCCCTGTCCAGCCTTTCGGATATCAAGCCCGGGGACTATGTGGTGCACCAGAGCCACGGCATCGGGATGTACGCCGGTATCCAGCGGTTAGAGGTACAGGGCGCTACCAAGGACTACCTCAAGGTGCAGTATTCCGGCTCAGACGTGCTGTATGTGCCGGTGACCCAGCTGGACCTGCTCAGCCGCTACACCGCCCCCGGCGATGAGGAAAAGGTAAAGCTTGCAAAGCTGGGCGGCACCGAGTGGCAGCGCACCCGCGCCAAGGTGAAAAAGGCCACCGAGGAGATGGCGCAGGAGCTGATCGAGCTTTACGCCCGCCGACGGCAGGCCACGGGCTACGCCTTTCCCGCCGACGGCGACTGGCAGAGCGACTTTGAATCCCGCTTCGAGTACGACGAGACGGACGACCAGCTCAACGCCACCGCCGAGATCAAAAAGGACATGGAAAAAGGCTGGCCCATGGACCGCCTGCTCTGCGGCGACGTCGGCGTCGGCAAGACCGAAGTTGCCCTCCGGGCGGCCTTCAAGTGCGTCATGGGCGGCAAGCAGTGCGCCATCCTCGCCCCCACCACCCTGCTGGCGTGGCAGCACTACAACACCATCATCTCCCGCATGGAGGCTTTCCCGGTGAAGGTCGGGATGCTCTCCCGCTTCCGCACTGCAAAGCAGCAGAAGGAGACGCTGCGGGGCTTACAGTCCGGCAGCGTGGACATCGTCGTCGGCACCCACCGTCTCCTCTCCAAGGACGTCCGCTTCCACGACCTCGGCCTTGTCATCATCGACGAGGAGCAGCGCTTCGGCGTCAAGCATAAGGAGAAGCTGAAGGAGAACTTCATCGGCGTGGATATGCTGACCCTCTCGGCCACCCCCATCCCCCGCACCCTGAACATGGCCATGAGCGGCATCCGCGACCTCTCCACCATTGAGCAGCCGCCCTTTGAGCGCCAGCCCGTGGAGACGTTCGTCCTCGAATACAACGATGTCATCCTGGCCGAGGCCATGAAGAAAGAGCTGGCCCGGGGCGGGCAGGTCTACTATCTGCACAACCGGGTGGACAACATTGAGTCCACCGCCGCCCATGTCAGCCAGATGGTGCCCGGCGCCCGGGTGGGCATCGCCCACGGTAAGATGACCGAGGACGAGCTCAACCCCGTCTGGCAGCACCTGCTCAACGGCGAGATCGACATCCTCGTCTGCACCACCCTCATTGAAACCGGCATCGACGTGCGCAACTGCAACACCCTCATCATTGAGGACGCCG
>OHRD01000908.1_pt1 | contig 11436 bp, 9 predicted proteins | sample 1578371 | NCBI WGS metagenome assembly OHRD01 (sample SAMEA3879505, study PRJEB24766) | human gut metagenome | biome: human-associated habitat; feature: feces | place: USA | collected 1985/1987
TCGGCACGCTGGCCCCCCTTTGACAAGGGAGGCTTTTTCTTTTTGGCACATTTTTTCATCTTTTTGCTTTTTTGGAATATTTTTCGATTGTTTTGCACAAATTGGTTGTTTTTCCGGTTCCCATTATACTATAATGATAAAGTATTGGAGAATGTACATTTTTACCGCGCGTTTGCTCCGCTTGTAATTATAGGTGAAGTCATGAGTGATAAAGAGAAAATCCTGATTGCGGACGACTCCGCGATGAACCGCGCCATCCTGACGGAGATGCTGGGTGACGGTTATGAGTTGCTGGAGGCGGAAAACGGCAGACAGGCTGTGGCCATTTTGCAGTCCGCGACGGACATCGACCTGCTTTTGCTCGATATTATGATGCCCGAGATGGACGGCTTTGAAGTGCTGAAAGCCATGAATGCCAACCACACCATCGAGGATATACCGGTCATTATGATCTCCAGCGAGGACTCCGACGCGGCGATCCGGCGCTCCTATGAACTGGGCGCGAGTGATTATGTCAACCGCCCCTTTGATGCTCGTATCGTGTACCGCCGCGTGACCAACACCATCAAGCTGTATGCCAAGCAGCGGCGGCTGGTGCAGATGGTCTCTGACCAGATCCGCGCCCGTGAAAATAATACGGATACGCTGGTGGGTGTACTGAGTCATATCGTAGAATTCCGCAACGGCGAAAGCGGCGCCCATGTGCGGCACATCCGTATCATCACCGAGCTGCTGCTCCACCGTCTGCTGGAAATCAGCAGCAGATACTCGATCACCGCGGAACAGCAGGATATGATCCCGCTGGCCTCCGCCTTGCATGACATCGGAAAAATCGGCATTGACGAAAAGATCCTCAATAAACCCGGCAAGCTGACCCCGGAGGAATTCAAGGTCATTCAGACCCACAGTATGCTGGGAGCCAAGATGCTGCACGATCTGGATGGTTTTGCCGAGCAGCCGCTGCTGCAAACGGCCTACGAGATCGCCCGCTGGCACCACGAACGCTGGGATGGCCGCGGCTACCCGGATGGGCTGAAGGGCGATGAGATCCCCATCAGCGCACAGCTGGTCTCGCTGGCCGATGTATACGATGCACTGACCAGCGAACGCTGCTACAAAAAAGCCTTCTCCCACGAAAAAGCCGTGCAGATGATCCTGAACGGCGAGTGCGGAGCGTTCAACCCGCTGCTGCTGCAATGCCTGACGGATATCCAGACCGACCTGAAAGAAGAGCTGCAGGAGCATCCAAACTGAGCTGTGGATGCGATCAAAACAGGAGTATAAAAAGCCCGAATGAAACACAGAATCTCACGCCGTGCATTCCTGAACGGATGCACGCTGCTGGCGGCAGCTGCTGCCGTAGGCAGTCTGACTTCCTGCGGAGGAAAGGAAGCAAAAGACCGCGGTCTTGCACAACTCGTTGTGGGAAGCGACACCTACCCGCCTTATATCTATCTGAACAATGACGGTGTTCCCACCGGGATCGATGTGGAGATCGCCACCGAGGCGTTCCGCCGCATGGGGTATGCTGCCCGGTTTGAAACGATCGACTGGGAGCAGAAAACAAATCTTGTGGAAAGCGGTGCCATCGACTGCATCTGGGGCTGCTTTTCCATGGAGGGGCGCGAAGCGCTCTACCACTGGGCCGGGCCTTACATGGTGAGCCGTCAGGTGGTTGCGGTGGATGCCGACAGCAGCATCCGATCCCTCAGCGACCTTGCCGGAAAGACCATCGCCGTGCAGAGCACCGGCAAGCCGGAGGAGATCTTTCTCAGCGGCTCCGACCCGCGCATCCCGCAGACGGTGGAGGTGCTCAGCATCGAAAACCGCAGTGTGCAGTACGCAATGCTGGCCTGCGGCTATGTGGACGGCATCGCCGCCCACGAGACAGGCATCCTGCAATACATGAAGGACAATGCTGTAGACTTCCGCATTTTGGAGGAACCGCTGCTGGTCACCGGGCTGGGCATCGCCTTTGCCAGGAACGACACCCGCGGGCTGGACAGCCAGCTGACCGATACCCTTGCGCAGATGCGCGCGGACGGCACGCTGGAGCGGATCATTGGCCGATACCTTGAAAATGCTGCGCAGTATCTGGAGGTGGACACCATTGGCGCGTAAAAACAGAACCACCCCGGATAAAAGGAGATGGGAGGGCTATCTGATCGTCGGCGTGCTCTTCATGGCAGGCGTCGTCTTTTTCTCGAACTGGAAAGCGCTGTGCACAACGGAAGAGCGCTTTTGCCAGATCCTCAATTTTGTCAAATCGCAGTCCACCCGCTACGAAAAATACAACGATACCGTTGCAGCGAAGACCCTTCGCCGCACGGCGGTCTCGGTGCAGGAGCTGGCCGATGACCCCGCGCTGGACTTCTCCGACCCGCAGTGCCTGAAAAAGGAAGCCGAACGGCTCTGGCTCACCGGCATCTCCGTCCTTGACCCGGAGGGCACGCTCCTCTGCGAGTATACCGCGAACGGGGTCGGCTATGCTCGGTTTGGCGACCAGCTCAGGACCGATGCCGCTCTGGACGTCTTCCGCTACCCGCAGAAGACCTATATGAAGCGCGTCCTGCTGGAAGACGGGTCTGTCGTGGATGTGACGGCACACCGGGCAGGCAGCGGCGCGGCCATCCTGCTCACCTATCGGTACACCCCGGCGGCGCTTGTCGAAGGGACGGCGCTGTCGGTCCAGAGCATTCTGGATGGCTACCCGGAAGAGACCAGCGGCACCCTGTTCATCGTGCAGAACAATCAGGTCATCGCCTCCAACCGCCCGGAGCTGATCGGGCAGGACACCACGGACAGCCCGACGGTACAGGAGATCCGCAAAGTCGGGGTCGCGGAGATGCTGACCCACACCCGCGGCTGGGACGGCTCCGGCTCCTATTTCGGGATGTACAGCCACGGGTGTACCTTTGACCTCTATGCGTATACAGATGGCAGAACGATCTTCCGTGCGTCCGTCTCCACCATCCTGATGGCACTGGCCGGTTATATCCTGCTCGTGGTCGTCCTTCAAACGCTGCGCAGGCGCTCGGCACAGGAGATGGAGCAGCAGAAAAAGGAGCAGGAGAAGAAGTATCAGACCCAGCTGGAGGAGCAGAACTGCAAGCTGGAGATCGCGCTCCAGCACGAGGGGGCGGCAAACCGCGCCAAGCGGGAGTTCCTGTTCAACATGAGCCACGACATCCGCACCCCGATGAACGCCATCATCGGCTTCACCTCTCTGGCTGCGACCCACATCGACAACCGGGAGCAGGTGTTGGACTACCTGAAAAAGATCTCCACTTCCAGCCAGCACCTCCTCTCCCTCATCAACGATGTGCTGGATATGAGCCGCATCGAGAGCGGAAAAGTAAAGCTCGAGGAGCGCGCGGTGCATCTGCCGGATCTCGTCCACGATGTGCGCTCCATCATCCAGCCCAATGTCTCGGCCAAGCGGCTGTCGCTCTTCATCGACACCATGGATGTGGAGAACGAGGACATCATCACCGACCCGCTGCGGCTGAATCAGGTGTTGCTGAACATTCTGTCCAACGCCATCAAGTTCACCCCCACCGGCGGCATGATCAGCCTCCGCATCGCCCAGAAGAACGATGCGCCCACCGGGCGTGCCCGCTATGAGTTCCGCATCAAGGACAATGGCATCGGCATGAGCGCGGAGTTCCAGAAACACATCTTTGAGGAGTTCAGCCGGGAGGAAAGCTCCACCGTCAGCGGCATTCAGGGCACCGGCCTCGGAATGTCCATCACCAAGAAAATCGTGGACCTGATGGGCGGCACCATCGCCATCGAGAGCGAGCCGGGCAAGGGCAGCGAGTTCATCGTGGACCTCTGCTTTGCACGCTGTGAGCAGAAGGTGGAGCAGCGGCAGCTCCCGCAGCTGGAAGGGCTGCGCGCACTGGTGGCGGACGACGACACCGACACCTGCCTGAGTGTCAGCACCATGCTGTCCAAGATCGGGATGCGGCCGGAGTGGACGATCTCCGGCAAGGAGGCGGTGATCCGCACCAAGTACGCGGTGGAGCGGGGCGATGAATTCAGCGTCTACATCATCGACTGGCTCATCCCCGATATGAACGGCATCGAGATCGTGCGTCAGATCCGCAAGGTGATCGGGCACAACTGCCCCATCATCATCCTGACCGCCTACGATTGGGCCGACATCGAGGAAGAAGCCCGCGCTGCTGGAGTGACCGCCTTCTGTGAGAAGCCGCTGTTCCTTTCCGAGCTGCGCAAGATCCTGTCTGAGCCGTTCTCTGCCGAGGTGTCTCCCCGCCTGCCGGAACCGAAGGCTTCCGCCTTTCAGGGGAAAAAGCTCCTGCTGGTGGAGGACAACGAGCTGAACCGCGAGATCGCAATGGAGTTTCTGACGGAAGCGGGCTTTGTGGTGGATTCTGCCGAGGACGGCGCGATCGCCGTCCAGAAGATGGAGCAGGCTGCGCCCGGCCAGTATGACCTGATCCTGATGGACATCCAGATGCCCAACATGGACGGCTACGAGGCGACGCGGCGGATCCGCGCCCTGCCGGATGCGAAAAAGGCCGGCATCCCCATCTTTGCCATGACGGCGAACGCCTTTGAGGAAGACCGCCAGAACGCGCTGAAGGCCAGCATGAACGGCCACATCGCAAAGCCGCTGGACGTCCCCCGCCTGCTGAGCATCCTTGCCGATGCACTGAAATGACCCTGCGCTCCGGGGCGCAAAAGCAGCCCTCCGCGCTCCGAAACGCTGCAAAAACCGCATAAAAATGGAAAAAGCCCGATGGTTTCAATGAACCATCGAGCTTTTTCTTGACGGAGTAGGAGGGATTTGAACCCTCGCGCCGTTGTTTAGACGACCTACGCCCTTAGCAGGGGCGCCTCTTCGGCCTCTTGAGTACTACTCCAGAGCAAAGTGTGTTACACTTATTCAATAAAAAATGGCGGAGAGAGTGGGATTCGAACCCACGGTACGTTGCCGTACGGCAGTTTTCAAGACTGCTTCCTTAAACCACTCGGACATCTCTCCTCGTGGGCACTCGCACACGCCGTACCGAATGCCTATTTAATTTACCAGATTTTCGCCGTTCTGTCAAGCCTTAATTTCAACTTTTTCAGACATTCCCGCAGACCCCCGCCCATCGACAACCTTTTTTTGGCGAAGCCCTCATTTTTCTCTTTACAAAAACATCTTTTTGTTGTACAATGGAGATGCAAGATTTTAACCTCGGAGTAAAGGAGTGTACGACCATGTCGTTTTCAGAGCTTTTGAAGCAGTGCCGCAAGCAGAAGGGGATCAGTCAGGCGGAGCTGGCATCCAAACTGGGAGTGACCCAGCAGGCCGTCGGCAAGTGGGAAAGCGGCAAATCCTCCCCCGACCCCGCCACGGTGGCCCGCATCGCCGAGATCCTGAGCACCACGGCAGACTTCCTGCTGGGGCTTTACCGCCCGGTGTCCAACGCAGCCACCCCCGAGGAGCGCTTTTTCGGCAACTACGCCGAGAGCCTCATCCCGGTCATCGGCACCGTGAAGGCCGGGTACGGCGCGCTGGCCTTTGAGGAGGATTACGGACAGGAGTATGCCCGCGTCAAGGACCCCTCCAACTATTTCTACCTCGTCGTCCGGGGCGACAGCATGGAGCCGCGCATTCAGGACGGCGACCTCGCCCTCGTCCACAAGCAGGACACGCTGGAAAACGGCGATCTGGGCGTACTGGTCTACGGCGACGAGGGCGAAGGCACCCTCAAGCGGTATATCCAGCGGGGCAACTGCGTCGTGCTGCAGCCCTTCAACCCCGCCTACAACGAGCTGGTCATCAAGGGCGATGACCTGAACCGCCTGCACATCGCAGGCCGTGTGGTCGAGACGAAGGCCAAGTGGTGAGCCTCGCCCCTCTCCCCGGCATTTCCGTGGGGGTAAGGGGGTTGTATCCCCTTCGGGAGGTGGAGTTTTATGGAACAGTCGCTGATGGACAAGCTCACCATTCTGGCCGACAGTGCAAAATACGACGTCGCCTGCACGTCCAGCGGCGCGTCCCGTGCGGCGAGGGCCGGTACTCTCGGCAGCTGCTACGCACCGGGCTGCTGCCACGCATTCACCGCAGACGGCCGCTGCGTCAGCCTGCTGAAGGTCCTGATGAGCAACTGCTGTGCTTTTGATTGCAGCTACTGCGTCAACCGGAAGTCCAACGACGTGCCCCGGGCCACCTTTTCGCCCCGGGAGCTGGCCGAGCTGACCATCGAGTTCTACCGCCGCAACTACATCGAGGGGCTTTTCCTGTCCAGCGCCGTGCTGGGCACCCCCGACTACACCACCGAGCGGATGCTCTCCGTCCTGCGGCTGCTGCGGAACGAGTACCATTTCGGCGGCTATATCCATGCCAAGACCATCCCCGGCACAAGCCCGGAGCTGATCCGGCAGATGGGCTTCCTCGCCGACCGCCTCAGCGTCAACGTCGAGCTGCCCAGCGAGCAGAGCCTCCATCTCCTCGCCCCCGACAAGGGCCGCCACTCCATCTTCCGGCCCATGAAGCAGATCTCGGCGGCGGGCGAGGAGAGCAAAAAGGAGCTGACCCTCTACCGCCATGCTCCCAAGTTCGCCCCTGCCGGCCAGAGCACCCAGATGATCGTCGGCGCATCGCCCGAGACAGACTACCACATTTTACAGCTCTCCGAGGGGATGTACCAGAAATACGGCCTCAAGCGGGTGTTCTACTCGGCCTACATCCCGGTGTCGGACGACACCCGCCTGCCCGCACTGGACACAAAGCCGCCCCTGCTGCGGGAACACCGGCTCTATCAGGCCGACTGGCTGCTCCGCTTCTACCAGTTCAGGGCCGACGAGATCCTAGACAAAGACAACCAGAGCTTCAACCCCTACCTCGACCCCAAGTGCAACTGGGCCGTCCAGCACTACGGGCTGTTCCCGGTGGACATCAACCGCGCCCCCTTCGAGATGCTGCTGCGGGTGCCGGGCATCGGGCCCAAGAGCGCCCGCCGCATCCGGGATGCGCGGCGGCTGTCCGACCTCGGCCTCGACGAGCTGAAGCGGATGGGCGTCGTGCTCAAACGGGCGCAGTATTTCATCACCTGCCGGGGCTTTTCGGGGGCGCACCCGGGCCGGGGCAGCGCCGGACGGGAGCGCATCACCCGGGCACTCATCGACCCCAACGTCTTCAGTGCCGGGGCCGAACAGCTGAGCCTCTTCGCCCCGCCGGCGGTGGACCGGCTCGTTGCGCAGGGCGTGCCGCCCCGGGCGGCCCAGCGGATGGTGCGGGAGGAGGCGGTGCAATGTCTGGCGAGAGCGTTGTGACCCCTCCGAAGGCCCGGAAGCTCCACGATGCCGATGTGGTCTACCTCTACGACGGCAGCTTCGAGGGCTTTCTGTGCTGCGTGTTCGAGAGCTTCGCCCAGCACGAGATCCCCTTTGCGGTCTGGACGCCCCAGCGGGAGACGGCCACCCTCTACCCTGTCCGGGACATCGAGACGGACTCCGCCAAGGCCCGGCGGGTCTTTTCCAGCCTTGGGAAAAAGCTGGGCCGGGAAACAGAGTACCTCGTCAGCCGGGATTTTCTCTCCGGACAGGAGGAGAAAGAGCTGCTGCTCATCCGCTTTCTGCATCTGGCTTTCGCCCTCGGCCCCGGCACGGTCAAGCGGATGGGCCACCCGGACGTAGCACCCCTTTACGAGATGAAAAAGAGCCTCGACTGGGAGGTGGACAAGTTTCAGGGCTTCGTCCGCTTCGAAGAGCACGACGGGATGCTGGGTGCGGTCATCCACCCCAAAAACTATATCCTCCCCCTGCTGCGGGGGCATTTCTGCGCCCGCTTCCCGGAGGAGGACTTCATGATATACGACGCCGTCCATCAGGCGGTGTTACTCTATCAGGACCACGAGGCCAAGCTCCTCGAGCTGGCCGCACCGCTCACCCTTCCCCCGCCCAGCGCTCGGGAGCAGGAGCTTCAGGCGCTCTGGAAGCAGTTCTACGACACGCTGGAGATCAAGGCCCGCCACAGCGAAAAGGGCCGGATGAGCCACTGTCCCAAGCGTTTTTGGCAGGATATGGTGGAAATGCGGTGATTCTTTACAAAAAGGTTGCATCTGCGCCGTTGCGCTCTGCAAAAGGTATGGTATACTAAAGGGGAGCTTCGGCAGAGCATCTGCCGCACCCACCCCGAAACGGGCTATGATAAAAGGAGCATTGTGAAAACTATGGTTCGCATTACTATGGAAGACGGCGGCATCATCGACATCGAGCTGAACGAGGAAGCTGCCCCCATCACCTGTGAGAATTTCAAGAAGCTGGTCGGTCAGGGCTTCTACAACGGCCTGACCTTCCACCGCGTCATCCCCGGCTTTATGATCCAGGGCGGCTGCCCGCTGGGCAACGGCACCGGCGGCCCCGGCTGGAACATCAAGGGCGAGTTTGCTGCCAACGGCGTCAACAACCCCATCAAGCACACCCGCGGCGTCATCAGCATGGCCCGCAGCATGAACCCCAACAGCGCCGGCAGCCAGTTCTTCATCATGCATGAGGACGCACCCCACCTCGACGGCCAGTATGCCGCCTTTGGCAAGGTCGTCTCCGGCATGGATGTCGTGGACAGGATCGCATCCGTCCCCACCGACTGGAACGATAAACCCAAGACCGCTGTCAAGATGAAGACCGTCGAGCTGCTCGAGGGCTGATCTTCTGCACCTATGGCTTTCTCTTCGGAGGAAGCCTTTTTTGCATCCACAGGAGGAAGTGCCGCATGAAATACGATTTCACCACCCTGCCCGACCGTCATGGCCGGGATGCCATCGCCGTAGACGGACTGGGCAAGGGCTTTGCGCCCGATGCGCCCCGGCCCGGGTTCGACGCCATCCCCATGTGGGTGGCGGACATGAACTTCGTCTGTCTGCCCACCATCCAGCAGGCCGTCATCGAGCGGGTGCAGCACCCGGCCTTCGGCTACTTCGACCCGACGCCCGAATATTATGACTCCATCATCCGCTGGCAGTCTGTGCGCAACGGCGTCACCGGCCTGACCGCCGAGGCCATCGGCTACGAGAACGGCGTTCTGGGCGGCGTCATCAGCGCGCTGAACTGCGTCTGCTCCCGGGGCGATAAGGTGCTGGTGCACAGCCCCACCTACATCGGCTTCACCCACTGCCTGACCGACAACGGTTATGACATCGTCCACTCCCCGCTGGTGCAGGACGAAGCCGACATCTGGCGGATGGACTACGCCGACATGGAGAAGCATCTGGCCGAAGAGCACATCCATGCCGCCATCCTGTGCAGCCCCCACAACCCCTGCGGCCGCGTCTGGGAGCGGTGGGAGCTGGAAAAGGCGATGGAATTGTACAAAAAGTATAACGTCTACGTCGTCTCGGACGAGATCTGGTCGGACATCATCCTCTCCGGCCACAGGCACATCCCCACCCAGTCCATCAGCGAGGACGCCCGGATGCGGACTGCCGCCCTCTACGCCCCCTCCAAGACCTTCAACCTCGCCGGTCTCATCGGCAGCTACCACATCGTCTACGACCCGTGGTGGCGCGACCGCATCGCAAAAGAATCCTCCCTCTGCCACTACAACTCCATGAACGTCCTCTCGATGCACGCTCTCATCGGCGCCTACCGCCCCGAGGGCTATGTCTGGGCCGACGAGCTGTGCGAGACCCTGACCGGCAACGTGGACTTCGCCTGCGATTATATCGCCCGGCACTTCAGAGGCGTCCGTGTCGCAAAGCCCGAGGGCACCTATATGCTCTTTGTGGACTGCACCGATTGGTGCGCCGCCCACGGCAAAAGCATTCAGGACGTGGAGAAAGCCTGCTGGGCCGTCGGCGCAGCAGTGCAGGACGGTGTGATGTTCCACGGCCCCTGCCATCTGCGCATCAATCTGGCCTCGCCCCGCGCCCGCATCGAGGAAGCTTTCCGCCGGATGGACCAGTATGTGTTCAACGCGGAGTAAATCAATATAAATTTTATACAGCAAAAGGCCCTGAATCCACGGATTCAGGGCCTTTTGCTGTATTACTCATGTATTTTTGCCAGCCGCTCATTCAGCTTCCGCAGACCGTCCCGCACCTCGGCGGGCGAGACCACTTCGACCTTTCCGCCGAAACCGCAGACCCAGCCATAGAACTGGTCGCTGACGCAGACGGGCACATCAAAGTGGAAGCTGCCCTTCCCTTCCGGCACAAAGATGGGCGAGGCGCCGAAGCGCTCCCGCATAGCCGATTCGAGGTCAGAAGTACACCGCAGGGTGACGCGGTGCTCCGGTCCGCCGAACATCTGGAAGTGCTTTTTCAGGTAGGAGGGCAGGTCGAAATCGGCGAATTGCTCCCTGCCCCGGCGCGGCTCGTCCAGCACCGTCACCCCGGCCATCTTATCCACCCGGTAATGGCGGATGCCCACCGGCTCCTTCTCGTCCTGATAGGCGATGAGATAGTAGCAGCCGTTCTCCCACGCCATCTGCCACGGGCTGATGGTGTAGGGGGCGGGACGTCCCGCCTTTTTGTAGCGGAATCGCACCATTTTTCCGGTGTTGATGGCCGCGAAGAGGGCATCCACGCTGTAGGGCAGGTCCTTGTTGTCGCTTTTGGGGCGGCCATCGACGTAGACCTGACGCTGGAGCTGGGTGCCCTGATACCGGGAGGCCAGCCCTTCCAGCTTATGGATGAGCTTGTCGCTGGAGTTCTTGGAGATGACCCGGCTGGACTGGACAGCGTCCACCAGAAGCTTCAGTTCGGCCAGTTCGAAGGGCCTCGTCGCCATCCAGTAGCCGCCGCTGCGGCCCCGGCGCAGCCGGATGTCGTAGCCCAGCGCATTCAGCGCGTCGATGTCGCTGTAGACGCTCTTGCGCTCACAGAGGATGCCCTGCCGGGCCAGCAGCTCCACCAGCTGGGGCACATTGAGCAGATGTTCCTCATCGGTCTGCTGCTCAAAGATACGCAGCAGCGCCAGGAGTTTGGATTTTTGTCCTTCCTGCTTGGGCATGGGCGGCCTCCTTTCGGTCACGAGTCCTTCTTGTCGAATGCGGCGCGGCGCTGGGTGGACAGGCGGAACATCTCTTCCAGTTTGTCCCGGTCGTCGGCCACGAGGGCGTCCCGCAGCTGGGCGAGGGCCGCGTCGAACTGGTCGATCTCGGAGATGAGGTTCTCCTTGTTCCAGAGGAACAACTCAGCCCACATCTTTTCGTTGATGCGGGCGATGCGGGTCAGGTCCCGGAAGGAATCGCCTGTGTACTCGCAGAGCGAGGAGTTGTCGTTGGCGCACATGAGGCTGACGGCGATGGCATGGCAGAGCTGGCTGACGTAGCCGATCATTTTATCGTGCTCCTGCACGGTCAGGGTGCAGATGTGGCGGAAGCCCAGCACCTCAGCCAGCTCTTTCGCCCACTGGACCGCCTCGGGGGTGTTCTTCCCGGTGGGGGTGATGATGAAGTTGGCCGGGGCAAAGTTG
>OHRD01000923.1_pt1 | contig 11248 bp, 9 predicted proteins | sample 1578371 | NCBI WGS metagenome assembly OHRD01 (sample SAMEA3879505, study PRJEB24766) | human gut metagenome | biome: human-associated habitat; feature: feces | place: USA | collected 1985/1987
CACCCCGCCGGGACAATGCTCATCCGCGTAACGAACCAGACGGATAAACACGAAGGAAAGGAACAGGGAGGAGAGAAAATCAAAGGTGCTGTCCTGGTCGCTGGTAATGCAGTAATACGCGCAAGGCTGCTTTCCCGGCAGCTCCAGATCGATCTCGTTATAGGCCGTGATGCTGCGAATATCTCTATTTTGGAAAACCTGCAATCTGGAGCCGAGACCAATGATGACACCGCCGCGCACTCCCTCTGACGCCTGCTTGAAAATGTTGTAGGGTGCTTTGGCGGGGTGCGTGAGGGGAAGAACATCAAAGAGCGCCTTCAGATCTTGTTCGGAGCTGGCGGTGAGTAATTGGTACACCTCGCCGATGTTCTGCTTTTCCTTGGGGTAACTGATGGAAACATAGAGGACCAGAGCCTTGAGCAGATTCATTTCGGCGCTGTCCCAGAAGTGGTCGCGTTCTTCGCCGCCAGTATTCTTAATGATGACATCGCAAAAGAGCTGTGCCATCAATTCCTGACCGCCGACCTCCGCGAGACAATTCCATGAATCGGAGGCTGACGGTGTGACCAGATTGAACACACGGACGGTGTAGCCCTGATCCCGCAGATATTCGCTGGTCTTTTCGTACAATTCGGACTTGGGGTCACAGATCACAAGGCTTGACTTCCGCGCTGCGCATTGGAGAATCATGTTGACGCAAAAGGCTCTTGTCTTCTTGGAGCCGCTGGCGCCGTAAACCGCAAGATTCCCGTTAAATCGAGTCTTTGGAGGAACACAAATGACCTGATGATCCAGCTCTCCGAGAATCGTACCGGAATGCTTGCGAATATCCGGAACAAGATCAAGCACCTCCGTCAGCTCCTTGCGGGACATAAACCCTGCGGTGCCATAGGTTCCCTTGTTGGAATAGACCAGGTTGCGCCGCCGGTCGTATTCGCCGCCTTCGCTGTGGCCCATCCGCATGACCATGAGGATCAGCAGCGCCAGCGCACCGATGCAGAGGCCGAGGCCATACAGCCCATACGGAAAGTGGAAGGCTGCCGCAAGGCAGGGAACGAATCCGGCGTCCGGGAATGCGGGAGACGTCCCAAACACGGCGCCGGCCTCCTGCCATGCACGGTAATTGGAAAAAAGCTGCGAGAGGTAGCCGCTCCCATAGAGCAGCGCCAGAGCAGCGATTGGAATGATAATGAAGAGCTGAATCAGCTTCTTTTTAGGAATAGAGCACGCTCCTTTCAAACTGTTGAAAATCAATGCTTTGCAGCATCACACACTGTCCGCAGATCTCCCGCAAGGCTTCTTCCTGATAATCGAAGCAGATCAATGTCCCTGTCATTCCGTGCAGCTCCAGCGCGGTATCGAAACGCCGGATGCGAGGAAAATCACAGGTGTAGGCGAACAGGACGGGATTCCCGGCACTATCGACGAGCCAATTTGGTATCCGCTCATAGAGGCCGTCTGCAAGGATCGCATCGAGCGTCCTGCAATGCTGTGCGTCGCACAAAAGGCGGAGGATCGCTTCGCCATAACGGTCATTGGTCAGATAGTAGAAATGCGAAAAGCTGCCATCCAGCAGAAAGTAGCTGCGTGCGTCCGGCTGCATCAGAATGGGCAGCTGTTCCATAGCGGAGCCGAACACGATCCCGGAGATCTCCGTGTCCGGCATGACCCCTTCGATTTGCAGCAGAGCCTTGAATCGCAGCTCGGCTTTATATTCCCATTTCATCTGCGCTTTGGCGGTGTTATAGGTCAAAAAAATACCGCCATCCGTCAGCAGGATGCCGGTTGCGCGTGAACTTTTGATTTTCGCCCCTTGCGGGCCGATCTCTTTGACCTCTCTGGAGGTGTAATAGGCGGGGATTGCCGCACTTTGGCTGGCAGCGGAAAAAGGGGCCTTTTCCCACGGAAAGGCAGGAATGTCGGCATTGTGCATGATGGTCAGGATCTCAGCCATCCGGTGAAGCCGGAGCCGTCTGGAAATTTCGCTTTTGAGCTTGTTTGGCTCAGAACTGCCGGTCAGGTAGGCTGAAAACCATTCGGGAGCATCAGCCAACAGCAGCCGTTTGGCTGACGAGGTGAGCCGAAGTCCGCGCAGGCCGTCTTTGGAGAAGGTACGCAGCAGCCCATCTCTCCGGAGAGCGGTAACGACACTTTCGAGGTATGCGGAACCACCCGGCAGGTGGCTGATTTGACGGATGGGGTATTCACCGCAGAGGGCGGTTAATGTCAAAAGGAGATAGGGCAGCGTATTTTGAGCTGGCAGCTGCCGGGGCTTTCGAGGCATAAACCGTGCTGCCTCCTTGTACGATATTTTACCGTAGGGCTTTATAGCTTGGGTAATTTTGCGGCTGGAGCGCCTTGAAAAAACGCAGTATTTTCAGCGCTTTCAGGGCGCTTTTTGTACATAGAAAAATAAGCGCCCTGAAAAGGTCAAAAATCCGATATGCTTTTTACACCATTCTGGCGCTCTGCAAGCCAGGCCGGAAACTGCGTGCTGTCCATGAGAAAAAGTCGTGTGCAATCCTCTTCGCCCAGCTCCGTGGTGTTGTAGGCGTCGCACAGCAGCCCATTGTCATCCGTCAAGATGAAGGAGGCCGCAACATCCAGAAACTGCTTCAGTTCCAGATTGTCATAATCACGGATACGCCGCTCTGGCAGCTCCTGCGCATAGATATGGGAAAAACAGACCACACAATGCTGAAATTGCGGCATAGTGTGGTGGGCGGCGTAATCGGAGAGCGCGGAGGTAAACGGATCCAACAGGAACTCTGTGCTTTGGCGCTGCCTGCGCTTTGGCAGAAGGCACGGGAGCTTGATCTCCAGAATGCCGTCATTTTCGCTGATCTCAATACCCTGCATGGTTTCAGCAGACCGCAGATATTCCTCTTTTTTGATGCTGGTAGTGGCATAGATCAGGTGGCGCAGCCGGCAGGTGATCCGCTCGGCCCGCAGCGCCGCATCCGTGGACAACACCTCGTAGTTGTCGGGATAACGCTGGATATCCGTCGTGTTCATGGCATAGAGCGCATTGTTCAGCCGTTCGATCTCAGCCAGAATAGATGTAATTCTTTGTGATATGATGGCCCTGTTCAAGAAAAGACTCCTTATTCGATTTGATAATACTGCACTTCGCCGCCCGAAGAGACGGTACAGTAGCCGCTGGTGTTTGGTGTGTGGATCTCGGCGATCTGCTCCGGCTGCTCAATCAGGACGATGTATTTGGGTGGAACCTCTTTTACCGTGGAGAGCATTTGGTTGATAAGCTGCTCTTTACCCGGCTCCGCGTAAATGATCTCGTAAACTTCGCCATCCGCAAAAAAGATGATTTTGGCGGGATAGTCACTGACAGAATGATATTCCACCTGCTCCATAAAGTCGGTAAGAACCCAAACGGCCTTTGAAAGCCCGTGATCGATGCTCTCCTCCGCATCAGCGGGAATGCGGTAATACTCGCCGCGCTGCACAATGCGGCCCTGCTTTTGCAGGTAGGACAGCAGATTTCGGATTTTACTTTCCTTGTGCGGATAGAGCTTCAAAAGCTGCATCTCCGTCAAAGCGCGGTACATGGAAACATCCCGCAGGATGCCGGCGGCTTCCTGCCCATAGATCTGTTCCCTCGTTTTCATTGAAACATCTCCTCGTTATGCGTATTGAAGCCGTATAATCGCCGTATTGCTGTTGGTTGTGGAGCGTTATACGTCTTAAATACGTATTGTGTACGGATTAGCATGGATGCTGCTTTGGCGCAGCACGCTGAGCAAGCTCGGCCAGCTCCCGGCGATCCGTGGTGATCAATTCCTTTTCCATTTGACTGCACTTGATCTCCACGGCAATATTATTGTTATTTGTGCTGATGAGAGCGCTGCCGCGTTCAAAGTGCGTAATTTCCATCAACTCAGCTTCAGACAGATGCAGAACGCCCTGAACGCGCTGGGCTTCTTCCTCCTCCAGATTCAGCAGGATCTTCGTTTTACTGTTGTTGATGATGCCCTTGCCGTATTTACCGTCGTCCAGCGCAAAAAAGTCATTGAGATCCTGTGTGGCGCAGACAAGGCTGCCGCCATAGCCGCGGATCGTCTTGGCAAGCTCCAGAACGGATTCGGCGGCCTGTCGGTTGCTGCTGGCGCCGATGAGTTGCCAGCACTCGTCCACGAAGATGGCTTTTTCCGCCGTGCGGTTCTCTTTGGCCTTGTCCCATACAAAGTCGAGAGCAACAAACATCCCCACCGTCAGCAGATCACCGGTCAGCTCAGAAATATCAAGGACGATGTACTTGTTGTCCAGCGCCACATTGGTTTGCTGATTGAAAGAGCGGGCAGAGCCGTTGACCAGCCGATTCAGGATGTTGGCAAGGCGCTTTGTTTCCGGAGAGGCGGCGAGAATTTCATACAGGTCGCCCAGGATCGGCATTTCTTTATAGCACCCTGGATTTTTCGGCTGTTCCAGAGAAGCATTGTCATGTGTGATGCCCTTTGTCCCGTAGGTGCAGATCATGGCATCATCCAGAAGCTGCCTCTCCTCGTGGGACATGTCCGGAATTAAGAGACTGAAAAACGTGTGCAGCCGCTGAATTTTGGCTGCCAGCAGAGATTTTTCCGCGCCGGGTCCATCCAGCAAATCGTCCACAGACTTATCTGCTTTGCGGATCTCCATGATATTGATGCAGTTTTGGGATGCCGGGGATATGGAAATGAACTGACCGCCGATGTTGGAACAGGCCCGGTGAAACTCATGCCCTTTGAGCGGCGCGATGATAAAGACCTGAATTCCCTTGCGGCGCATACGCAGAGCCATCAGCTGAAGTGTAAAGGTTTTTCCTGCTCCGCTGGTTCCGAGAATGGCGATATTGGCATTCTTGTAGACGCGGGAATCGAAGATGTCCACGATGATGAGAGAGTTGTTGTGTTTATTGACGCCGAGAAGAATACCGTTGTCATCACACATCTCATAGCTGGTGAAGGGATAACAGCTGGCGGCTCCCGTTGTCAGAACATTCCGCTTAGACCGCTCATAGAGCTGGCGTTCCAGAGAAACCAGAGGGAGAGAGGACAAAAAAGCCTGCTCCTGACAAAAGGAACAGGTTTGAACATCCATGTCCTGCGAAAGCAGGAGTTTTTTCATTTCCGCGACCTTCCATTCAAGGTCGTCCACGCTGCCGGCTGTGATGGTGATAAGCAGGTTCAGATAATAAAAATCCTCGTTGTTGGAAAGGCCGTCTTTTAGAAAATAGCCGCTGCGGATCGCACCGTCGAGGTCGTCAAAATCCGTGTTGGTGTCGCTGGTTTCCTTAATTTTGCTGCGGTTGATACGGAGCTGCTGCCCCAGCTTTCTGACCATGCGGTCCTTTGGCTGCCGCGCGAGAAAGACGTCCAGATCGATTCCGTCGCCGGCGTTGACCAAAAGGCTGAGCCAACCGGCGGGAACGCGCGTTTTATAACCATCTGATGGGACAAGAAGATAGGCATAATACAGCCCATCTACACAGAGGTAGTTTCCGTGGGTAAGGTCGATGCTGTCAGGGGCATAGAATTCATTGACGGGAATTGCGTTGATATCCCGTCCGGAGGCCATGTAGTCCGCCAGAACGGACTTCACCCGCTGGTAGAATGGCTCACTGCTGGCCCTGCGGCAGAGAATGTTATAAAGAATCTCTGCCGTGGCGTCGTCCTCATTCTCAGGGGAAATGACCTCGTTGCCGCACTGCCGCAGATAATTTGCCGCCGTGCGTGCGGCCGTTTGCAGAGAAGCGATTGCGTCCTCTTCCTCATGGCCGCGTTTGGCGCCCGGCAGCGGCTCATACTCGAAAACGAGGAAAAACCGTCTTGTGATCGCCTCACGGGAGCCAAGCTGCCGAATGAGCTTCAGGTAGTCTTCCTGCAGGACACGGCAGCGCGGATCCTGCTCATGCTCCAGTTCCTTGCGGACGGTATCCAGATGCCGGTTAATGTCCGCACGCTTTGTCAATGCCTTGAATTGCACCTTGACCGGGGCAATTTTCAGATAGGAAATGAAGGAGTAAATGATGCTGCGCTGCTCTCTCGCGCTGCGCAGCAGGAAGTTGACGGGAACCACCTCTACAACCTTGACATAGCGGTGATCTCTTGTATAAATGACACCGTGCTCAATCTTCTCGATAGGGATATAGTCCGCCAAGGCGTTGAGCGGCTGAACGGCTTCTTCCTCCTGCAAGAAGGTCTTGAACTGCGTCACGCTGCGCTGCTTCAGATCAACAGAAAATCGGCTGCGGCTTTTGGGGAGCGGAGGATCTTCTGCTTCGCAGTCGCTTTTCCGCTGCTGCGCCCAGCTGGGCAGCAGCGTTTTTCCGTTTTTGCCGCCCTGCGTCCCATCGCGTGAAAGGATTCTGCGGTTGTGCAGAAAGCAAAAGAACAGGCGGATAAAAGCGGACAGGCTCATGCCGGATACGCCAATCAAAGCGAGAAGCACCAGCGGAAGAGCTGTCAGGCATAAAATCACAACGCGGACGGTGAGGGAAAACGGAAGGTGCAAAACCGGCACACCAACCGCGAGGCCAAGGATGACCGCCTCAATCGTATTGCGGGTTTTCAACAGCCCGCCGAAGAGTGTGCCGCCCTCCATAAAGTTGGGAGGGATCACATAAACCTCAAATTCTTCCGGTTTCATAGACAGCCTCCCTTACATCCGGTCTTTCCGCTTCGGCGGATCGGGCATCTTCTTGACGATCTCCTTATGATAGTCGATTTCGCCGTCCGGTGCGGTAAAGGGCTTCTTGATTACGGTATCAACGGCATACTGCTTGTACCATTGGACGCCATCGGCAGAGAAGACCTTCTGGTGTTCACCGTCCGGCGCGGCATATTGCCCGGTATGGTACATTCCAAAGGAAATGCCCTCCGGATGCTCCGGAGAATACTCTGTGCCGGTGATGCGCCCACCGCCGATCTCAATGCCGGAATAGGATATTTGCGGTGCGGCGTCTCCCTGAGCGGTAATGCCCATGTAGGAGGACAACGCCTGTGACGCAAACTCTCCGGTGATGGAGCCGGTGGAGTGCAGGTCTCCGGCTGCGACCATACCGATCACATCGTTGGCAAAACGTCCGCCCTCCAGCATGGAATTGGTAAAAATACGCCCGCCGAGGCCAACGGAATGCTGTGACTCCCTGCGGAGTGAGGAAACCGAGGCAGTTCTGGTCCTGGAAGCAACTTGCTGATGGGTCACGCCCGTCTGCGACTTTTGAGAAGCGCTTTCGCTGCGCGTCTGCTTTGCCTGATGAACAACGCTTGCTGCCTGCCGCTCGGCATTTACAGTACGCTCCGTGGCCTGATGCGCGTCGGGCATGGTGGAGGAATACGCTTTCTGTGTCGTTTGCGTCGCGGTTCTTACAGCGTCATTGGTGATTTTCCGACTGACAACGCCGGCCAGACCACCTTGCAGAAAGCCGGAAGATCCGGATGCGGCGGCGCCTGCGCGGCTGGAGGCTCTGTCGGCAAAGTTCCCGACAACTTTTCCAGCCATGCCGGCAGCGAGGGAGACACCCTTGAATGCCACCATCGCCTCACCCAGCATGGAACCGCCGGTATGCCCCACGTTGACGCCGATGCTTGCCATGAAGCTGTCGATTTTCTGCGAGACTTTGAGAAAGCCAACCGCGCAGAGAAACCAGACCAGGACATTCCCCGTCACGGCCTCGCGGCTGGAACTGCTGACTGCGGCTTCAACATCGCTTTCCTCCAGAGCAAACGCAGGTACCGCCAAGGTGAGCGCAAGCAAAAGAACGGTGCCCAGCAGTGGAATGATTCTATGATATTTCTTCGTGGTAATGACCTCCTACATGGAAAGCGGATTTGAGATGAATGTGCCGACCATTGTGATAAACAGCCGAAGACACCATGCGTTCATCAGCAGCAGGAATATCTGCCCGCCGAACATCCGGCACCAGCTCTTAAAAATATTTGCGGTGGATTGCGATGCGCCCATGGCAAAGGCTACCGGTGCGGTATAGACCAGGACGCCCAGCAGTACATACCGTTCTGCCGCTTCAAACAGCAGCTTAATGTAGTTCCACGCAAGAATCAGTGTCAGAATCAGAACGATCAGCGCAACGCCGCCGTTGGCACAGACGCCGATGATGGTCAGCAGAACAGAATTGAAGCTGGCAAAGTCCAAAGAAGGAAGCTCTGAGGACAGTATCCACGCATAAGGCGTTCCGCCTATCGTCAGCGCAATGTTTACGATCTCATCTGCATAGTACGCAAGCACAATGAACAGAATCGCCTTGGCGGTCAGCTTGACCGGATCCTCTGCGTCCACGCCCAGGCCCAGTCCGTAGTTCTTGAACAGATTCCAGACCCAGCCCAACAGGATCAGTCCGATGGCAAGTGCCACCAGAAGGCTATACATGGTTTCCGCTGCGGGAAAATATCGCAGAAATGTGTTCATGTCACAGCCCAATGCCCCCAAAACAGAGGTGTTGATCATATCCAGACCGTACATGATCTGCTCCGCGATCCACTCTACAATACCGTCTAAAATTCCCATGGCTTTTACGGGGCGGTCCACTGCCCGCCGCTGAAGAAGGGCGTAACATAGCTCATAATGAAGCCAAGGCCATTCAGCACGGCCCAAGTGATAATGATTCGCTTGAGCCATGCCCGGCTTTCATCGACGGTTCGGCCGCTGCGGGAGAAATTCATCATCAGCAGTGCGACTGCGGCCGTAACGATGGCTGCAATCGTGGAGATGCCGAGGATCTGCGTATAGACATCCCGCATGATCTCATTGGCCTTCTCCCAAACAGTTGCGGCGGATGCCGACATACAGAGCGAAGCCGACAGAGTGGCGGTTATAAATGCCGCGTACAGCCCTCGACCGATGTTAAAGTGCAATTTTTTTTCATTGCGGGGGAACGGGCGCTTGTGATTCAAATGCATTACCTCCTTGTTGCGCGCTGAAAGCAAGACGCAGCATCCAGCGTTATCCGGATGCTGCGTCAAGTTGACTGCAAAAAATGGCACCACCAAAGGTGATGCCATTTTGCGGTCGCTTTCTATTTGTTTATAGTTTTGAGTGTACTTAGTTTAGCATATGGGAATTTCGCATTCAATAGCAAAACACTTCCAATTTTCTACCAATATTACGGCTGATGGAAAGTTATAACTTGTGATAGCCAAGGACCGAAACAATGTACTACAAAAGATAAAATAGAAATGAGGTAGGATAGGAATGAGACTAAGAAAACAATGAGGAAATGATAGATATGGTAGGACTTTAAGTTTCGTGTTTTTTAGATTATTATAAAATATTAATGACACACCTTCAGTTAGAAAAGACTGTGAATTAGGAGAAGCGACGATGACTATTGACTTGAAAACGAAAATTCTACACGATATAGCGTATCAAATGAAAAAGATGCTGAAAGAATGGAAGACATCTTTTTCGTGTGATGAGAAAGATGAGGAAGTCATCTTGGAATATCTAAATACGGTCGAGAAGCTAATACTTCCTAAGCCAAGAACAGTGCTCGTTTCGAAAGAACTCCAAAAGAAAATTGAAAATAAAAATTTTACAGAAAAAGGACAGACTGTATCAGCAAAAAAAGCTTCAGAAATAGTGGACGATATTGAATATTTTGAAGATCAATTTAAGCGAGGAAGAGACGTTAACAATCACTTAAGCAAGCAAATTTATAATAGCAAGTGTAAAGATATACTCCTTAACACATGGAATATTAAACACATTCATTTAAACAAAGCAGAAGCTAAGAGTATGGAGAGTATGAAAAACAATAGAGCGGATTTTCTGCTTTTTTGCATAGTAGAGGACAGTGATGTGCTTTTTTTAGATGTTCGGCGTCATCCAAATAAAAGAGGATTTTCTTCATATAGCCTATTGCAAATTGCGTTTAATAATGATTGGATGACTCATTTGGGGTTCGAGGAAGTAGATGATTATATTCCATATTCAATGGAACCGATAATTAAGAATGATGAGGATCTTTATGAGCTATATAGGGAAAATTGCAATTTGCCATTTGATTTTGAAGGGCATGCATTCATAAATATAAGTAATGGAATTGTTGGAAGCGGAGATAAAAAGAAAAATGTAAGAAGACTTCTTGAATTGAAAAGACGGATAGGGGAAATCCCTTTTACCGAAGCCGATTATCTTGGGATGATTTCGAGCGATGTCAAAGGAATATTGGGAACGATTAGATTTCAGCATAACAATGTGAAGGTTGAATATCAACTGAGCGTCGATTTATGCATGACGGAAGCAAAAGAAACTATGACATAGGGATGCTTTCTATCCTTTTGGAAGTGGGAGATTTAACGCTAACACAGATAGATTGACTGCCTTTGGTAAGTTACACAAAAATATAGCGTTGCATTATGCGAGAAATGTGATATAATACCGATGAATCGTATTAGATATCTGCGTATACGAAGAAAGGATGATTTGCAATGACGATTGATAGAATAACAAGGATTCGAGAGTTTTGTGTTGGGAATGCTGAAAGAAACGGTCAAAAGGTTTTTGAAATTATAAGGGATTCTAAAGATGTTGATGGCGGGCTAAATTTTGAAGAAGAAATCGAACAGTATAAGATTGGCCCCGACGGGTGGATTTGTGAATCACGAATTGACAAAACTATACAACCAGAGACTGGATCAACTATTACAAGGCATCGGAACGAACGTACATATGCAGTACAAGATAATAACGTATTAGAGATTTTGGAGACAAATCCAGAAGCGCTACAGCAGTTTTTGGCCTTTGAAAGAACTATGGTTGAGCAAAGAAATATACACTGACTTTTATAGAGTAGATATTTCCTTTTCGCCTTTACTATGCTAGTGATGAGAAAATTGCGACTTGAGATGCACTTATTCTAAGATTGGTAATTGCCGCGATTCCACACAATTAGTGAACATATGTATCGCTAATTGTGAGGAATTGACTTTTTTGAATATAGTGAGCTGAACAAGAAAGCCTACGTCCACATCGAGGACTGGCGGAACCGCCCCTTGCAGGAGGCGCTATCCGTATGTCTACGTGGATGGCATCTATCTGCGCCGCAACTGGGGCGGAGAATACGAAAATGTCGCCATTCTGGTGGCAATTGCCGTGAATGAGGATGGCTTCCGTGAGATCCTGTGGGCCGCCGAGGGAATGAAAGAGGACAAGGCCAGTTGGGGCAACTTCTTCCAGTGGCTTCGCGGGCGCGGCCTGAACGGTGTGAAGCTCATCGTGCACTGGAGGCCGTGGG
>OHRD01000949.1_pt1 | contig 10983 bp, 13 predicted proteins | sample 1578371 | NCBI WGS metagenome assembly OHRD01 (sample SAMEA3879505, study PRJEB24766) | human gut metagenome | biome: human-associated habitat; feature: feces | place: USA | collected 1985/1987
GGCTTACAACGACAATGGTGTGATGCCAGCAATAGAAGAACTGGTGGATGATCTTCAAAACCGTGGAATGAACGATTTTGACGTGGCACAGACATTAATAGAAATGGAACCATATGTTTTAGGGGGGATCGAGGATCTAATGGCAATTTCGACCGATGAGGTCGATCAAAGAACCATTAAGCTTGGCGATGATATATGGACGGTATCTGCGAACTCTATTGTCAATGATACAACAGGGCAAGAAGAAGATCCGTATAAATTGGCAGACTTGATCAGGGAAGGAACCAACCGTATCTATGGAGATCACATTGGCGATACCGCCGTTGATCAAACTCTGGCAGCCTTTGATAACACGATTGATGGTCACGAATTGGATTTTTTGGACACCTTCTTCAATTCCAGTCTTGAAACTACATTGAAAGATATAATGAACGATCTGATGTCAGTAGAAATGAAAGAGGCTTTTGTCGATGATACAGCTATCTCTGATCAATTTGAAGATCCTGCTGACATGATCGAAATTTCAGATGATATGTCACAATTCGAGGGATTGGAAGATATAGAATCTTTGGTTATTCCAGATTACTTAAACGACCCATGTGAAGCTGATGCTGATACTTTTATGGATTAAAAGATTAATTACTCCAATTCTCAATTTCTTCATCATAGATATAAAGAACTGCGCCGCACCTTGGGCAGACATATACCTCGATCGTGCTTCTTGGAGCATTTGTTCCACGTTTATGCATTTCTGATTGACAATACTTACAAGTCATAGAATATTCCTCTTCTCTTTACTTCACAAACTAAGTATAGAACATCCAGATGCAAGTTTCCACTTTTTTTGACTCTTATTGCTTCCGTAAGCAGGCATACCAAGTATATGCCTTGAGACGTCTACATAGTATGTCCTTTTCAGGGGAAGGCGAATAACCTCATGAAGCCGCTGCAGGTAATGCAGAGGCTTTTGACTGTTCACACTCTTCACCTTATTTCATATTAGTATTGAAATGATAATGACGAAAGGAGACTGATCAATGAGAATTACACAAGTAAAAATAACGAATTTCAAGGGGATTGCCTCTGCGTCATTTGAACCGGCAAAAATCAATTTACTGGTTGGACATAACGGCACGGGTAAAACAAGCACCTTGCAGGCAGTACGCTATGGTCTTACCGGCGATTATCCCGCAGGAGCAATCAAAGGGGGCGAAGAGAAGGCGACTGTGGAGTTAACATTGCCTGGTATTGGGATATTGGCACGTTCGCTGTCAAACGATAAAAACGAAACACGGCTGAACGGCTCTTTAACTACTCAAAAAAGTATAAATCAATTATTTGAACAGCAAACAGGGGCATCGCCTGCTACAGCAAATCTTCTGACTTCTTCGGCAGTTTTATCTTCTCTTTCAGGAGGAGAGCTTTCGGCATACTTTATGGATAATAATCTTTTATCTGTTAAAGTTCGATTAAAAGAATTGATAGAATTTTGTGAGTTTTCTGAAGCTGCCCAAACTTTCCTGAAAAATGAATTTCGAGAAAAAGATATATCTATGGCAGAAATTGAGCATACATGGGATGAAGCAAGGGCTAGAAGAAAGGAATTGAAACAGCAACTTAAGCAGGCTGAAATAAAGGCCGAAGACGTTGGCGAGGCACCGGACATAGATGCCGAATCCATCGAAAAAGAATTGGCGAATTTACTCAAGCAGCAAGGTGAACTACAGGCTCTCAAAGCATCCTACACTCAGACAGTTGCTAGACGACAAAAAATGATAGAAGAAATTGAATCGAAAAAGGCATCCGTGGGTGTTTTGGTAGATGCTCCGACAGAGGAAGATTTTAATAAAATTGATATAGAAATTGGAAGTATCGAAAGCGAGTTGGCCAACCTGCGCAGTGTTGTAGCCTCAATCATTGAGACAGGGAAAACCTTGCGTAAAATACTGCAGGAGCTTTCTCTTGCTACTTGCCCAATCTCAAAGCATCTTGTTTGTACTACCGATAAAACAAAGGTTCAGGGTGAAATGGAAGGCGAGATCGAGAAGGCGACAAAGGCATATCGGTTACAAAATGGCAGAATAAATGTCTTGCTTCAAAGACACCAGGAATTAGTTGAAAAGCGAAAGGAACTAGAAAGACAAAAATCACAGTATGAACAGCAAAAACTTATATCGGAAAAAATCAACTATTTGAAAAGCAATTTGCCCGATGTACCAAAGTCACCGGACGAAAAATTGATCAAGCAGTTGGCTACTCAGATTGAAGACTTAAATCGTAAAAGAGTTATGGTTATAAGGCGGCTCGGCGCGGAGGAATATCAAGCGCTTAGCAAGGAACTGCGGCAAAGGGTTTTGATAATGGACGAAATCGTAAAGAAATTTGATCCCAAAAGGGGAATCCGTCAAACAGTTTGCGTCCGTTGGAAGACTATTTTAATAAAGAACTCAAAAAACTCCTACCCAAATACAGCGTACGTCTGGATGGAAGCAATGGATTTTCAATTAAGGTTATAAAAGACGGGAAGGAGTATGATGCAAAAGATTTTGCTTCTGCGGGTGAAGGTTGCCGCCTTTGGTTTATCCTTATGGATTTAATAAATGCACTTACCCCTTACAGGATTTTGGTCTTTGATAATACAGATAGTATGGACGGAAGAGCCATGATCGCTTTCCTTAACATGCTACAGGGTGTTCAAGAACGATACGATCATATCTTTGTCTCGATGATAAATTATATGGATGTCGAGGAAATGTTAGATACTATTAGCCAAATTGAAGGAATTAATGTGATTCGTTTTAGCGAGGGAAAAGAAGAACTTCAAAAAGCAGCATAAAGAAGTGTTGAGTGCAAGACGACTAAGATAATTCCTTCTATAATTTATGGAATACATGTCGTTTTACAAAATGAGGTCAATATCTGTCATCCTTTTATTGTAAGGGCGAGAGCCACTAAATAAAGTAGGAGGATGATTCAAATGAGCGATATTACGATGCGAGCAAAGGGGTACTTGAGACCAGTAATCAATGAAAACTATGTCAAATTAACAGGCGCAGTCGTACACATCTATCAGTTGCCGGAAAAATCTACGATTGTAACGACAATTGCAACGTCAGGTTCGGGAGGTAACCACACACATTACCCCAAAGTAACATGGTTTGGTGAATTGGCCGAAGAGTTTATGCAAAAGGTCAGAGAAAAGGATCGAATCTCATTGTTGGCAAATGTACAGACAAAACGTCGGGAAAGGGAAGGTGAAAAAGCAAAGTATTATCAAAACATTGTAGGACAAGGTTTTATGCCGACGCTAAAGAAAATGGAATCGGCCTTCGGCTTACAAACAGGAGAAGGCCAATATGTCGAGGACGAAAACGAAGTGCGTCTGGCTGGAACGGCAGCACACATATATAAAGTGCCTGATCAAGAAATCGTCGTGTTGACGATACGGACATTCACAGCAGGTCATATCAATATGCCGCATATCAGGCTTTTCGGAAGAAACGCACAATACGCGATGGATAATATCGCTGAAGGAGCGCCCGTATGTGCCACTGGCTATGCGTATACAAATCGAGTTGAACGGGAAGATGGAGCCATAGACTTTTATGATGGTTTAACATGCTCTAGCATTGCCCTCGCCCCTGCAGAAGAAGAATAGCCAATCAGATCGGCGAGCATCAAGAAAAGGAGAGGAAATAATTTAATTCCTCTCCTTAATCTCATTGTTCTTTTTGAGATTTATATTATGAGACTATACTAGTACAATAAGGATGTTTAATGATGAGAATTTCCAGAACAGGATATTTTGATTAAAGATAGGGGTGAATTAAAATGAAAACACTAAAAATATTTGAGAAGGAACATGATTATTATTGTCCATGTCAACTAGAGAATGATATAGGCGTAATTGGTGCGTTGAAAGAAGTGATTAAAAGGCCTTTTGTATTCTGTAATAATTCGCATCTGATTGATTTTAATATTTGCGGTGATGACCGATATCTGGGGCATTACTTCGCAAAGTGGATATACGATCACTATAAAAAAGATAATCAAAACATAGTTGAAGTGTTTTTGACGAATGGAAGAGAAGATAAAGAATGGACGGCTGCTAACAATAATGATATGCAAAACATATTCAATCGCAAAATAGAATTTCATGAAAAAGTTAAAACTGCTCTACTATCGATTTTAGACAATATTGAGCAGTTTCTAACTAAAGCGCTTGTGAGCTGGAATCATGAATTAGATGATGGATCAAGGCCAGAATTTGATCGATTTTGTCTACTCAGATGTATCTTTAATGATGGAAAATTGACTTCTAATATACCCCTTAGTGACATGGGCGATCCCTATCAAAAACGCTGTGATGAAATTATTGATGCAATGCAGGATTATATAAAACATACAGATAGGTTATACAACGGGCCTGAAGTATTGGTTTTAATTAAGCAATATAATGATATCAAGGCCTCTCTGGGTAGAGCTCACGACCTTTGGCAGACGGATTATTCCAAGGAACAAGACTTCGTCTCTTTTAGGCAACGACTTACATTCATCCTTGATATATACCAAATGAGAGAAAGCGATGGAGTCAGGATAAGGGCTGCCCAGGGATTACTGCCGGATGTTTGGCCGGATATCTAATCGTTATCTATAAATCACATAACTGTGGATCAGGCAATTGGCATGATAGGCTGGGAAAGAAGAGAAAGCAAAATTGTCCCATCTTCTCATGTTTAATACCTATTGAGAATTTATAAGAAAAATGGATACATTATAATATAAGAAAAAGTTATATGAGGTGGAAAATATGAAAGCTATCTATGCAAATAAAATTTATGATGTACAAGCAATCAGAAAATTAAATGATAATCAGGATTATTACGATATTTTATTGCAAAATAGCGAAGAATTAGTTAAAGAGAAAGTAATCGCTTTCGAACATTATGAATATGAGGGGCAACCATTATACTTTTTGGAACAGCCTATGACAGAGAAACAAAAATTAGATTTGATTCAGAAATTTGATGAATGGTATGGCAATACGGATCAAGAAACGACTGTTTGGGCGTTGGAGTTTCAAATCATAGTACGAATGTTACTACAAGGCTATCTTGTTATCAATCCCTATTATTTAGCCTTGGAGGAAGTCTTGACTGATATTTTGGATTGTTTACAAGACTAGGAGTAAAAATGGGATATGAAATTATAAAGCCGCCGGAAGGAAATATATATCACTATACCAAGAAAATTAATTTGCCAGGCATTTTAAAACAGGGTAAAATATGCAGATTTAGAGACTCAGAGTGTTGGTTTAGCAGATCACTTGCAGATATACTTCGTATAATGGAAATTACAGTAATGCGAGAAGGTCAACGCTATATAAGTACGAATCTAAAAGTGGAACGATATCCTAAATTTATTCCAGAAGATTACGTTGTTTTAAAATTAGAACCTGAAAATCAAAATGGAATATGGGTTATATGGACAGACGAGGTGGCTCCTGATTGTTCAGTAAAAGTGAAGCAAGAAATTCATGACCTAAATTATCTCAAAATAGGCTTCAGAGGGGATTTAAAATTTTATCCTGCCCCTGAAGTTATCGAAATGACATCTTTGATATAAAAATTCAAATAAAACTAAAAATCAAAAATAACTCAGAAAAGACCTATGTGACGGGCATCGAAGCCGCTGCATAGGTCTTTTTCTTTCTTTAAATCATGCATATTTCAGATGATGCCAAAAAGGGTTAGGAGAAATGTTATATGTGCATGGACTAGAACGTTTCGTAATACTTTTCCGGGATGCATAGGCCACAACCAAATAGATCATATTTAGCATCGATGTAAACAAATCCGCTTTCGGATATCGTATATCCTTTCTCAAGAACATATTTCAGCGGCACCGGCACAATATAGTCTTTCTCATTTTCGCTGGCATAGGCGCGTAAGCATTCTGGTATGCATTGGATAGACATAGTTAATGTGTCTACAGGTATCGTTGCCCAACGACGTAATTCATCAGGCATATCATACCCTTGCGATATATCGTCTTCTACAGGTTTTCTCGATTCAGGTTTTGTTCCGGCGATGTATTGTTGATCGGCGGGACATAACTCAGCTAAAGCTGTGGAACTGTACCGGGAGTAAATTGATGATATTGTCTGTAAATAAGTCTGTTTATCAAAAGGCTCAAGATAATTATTCGTTAAAGCTTCATAGAGTTTGTCGGAAAAATCTTGTCCCAAGCCTACTACCCGTGTAGAAATTTGCTGCCCAGTCATACTGTCAAATAGCGTCATGGTAAACATATAGCCCATATTGGTTTGTCTATTGATTGGCATAAGTTGAATTGGGTTGGGATCATACCAGTGTAGCGTAAAGGCGGCATCCTGCCATCCCATACCTTCCAAATGTACCAAAAAGAATATCACATTCTGGACTTCTACAAAGCGAATTTCGCATGGTGATGTAGAGTTGAATGCTTGCCTTTCTTTTGCGGTGGGGTTAGACATTCGGAAGACCATAAAGAATGAACCATCATATCCGGCAGATACGGTATCAGGCATTTAATCCCTCCTTGCTGAAGTCAACTAATTATACCTTACACGAAATCAATAAAATTTCTCCTGTACAAATAAGCAAATATTGTTTTATAAAAATTGACAGAACATCCAAAAGATTGACTTATACGGCAGACAGTAATGCAGATACACAGGTCTCTTCTGATCTTCAATTCCATGCATATTTCATATGATCAAAAAAAAGAAGAAAGGAGAGATGCTAAATGGATATGGAAAAAGGATATCGAATCGACTATACGATCCAGGATCAAGAAGGAGATGATGTTGCTACGTTGACTCTTGAAGTGGAGAAGTTGCCATCAATGAAAGCGGAAACTCTTAGCAGCTTACTTTATCCAACACTTTTAGCCTTGAGATTAAAGATGTATTTGCTTGGAATCAATGTAGAACGGGGAAATCAAAGGATTGGTTATTGGGGTTGCACAGCGAAAGTGGATGAAGGATTAATAAGCTGTTGCTTCGATTAGAAATTTATCTTAGAAATGAGGATGCCGTATGAAAAAACAGTGCGCAAGCGAAAGTGGAAGGCTTACTTATGCAGAGATTTTATCCCGTGCTGCGGCCAATATTGAAGGTGAGATTGATCGCATGTTTTCCTTTTCCAAGGATCTAAAGGATGTAGAGTTTGTTATAGGCAGGCTGAGGGATAAATTGGATGCTATTCAGTCAATATATCTGATTGAAACCGGCGATGAGCTGCAATTAAAAGAATTCAAGAAAAATGAATAGCTCCGGGCATGAATCCTAAATTATGATAAAAAGACAGGAGATATACTCCATATGGGTAGCAATGAAAAAAATGAGGCAACAATTGAGAAAATTCAATTAATAACGCCAGAAGAATTTGTATGTAAAGCTTTAGACGATATCGGAAATGATCCGGAAGCAACAGATACGGTACTTGATTCTAAGCTATATGATTTGGTGAGTTATACTGACAATAATGACACACTTGTTACCATGAAAATTAGTTATTTTAAAGAGGGACCTCCCTCGGATTACTTTTATTTACTTAGTGTAATTGTATCCACCGATTTCGATGTGGAGATGCCAATAGAAAAATTCCCGGAGGGAAAGGCTGAACAAGATCTGATTGATCTGGTAAGGCAGTTTTGTGAAAAAGATTGGGTTCATAAATATAAGGACGTAGTATAAAGACTATCCAAATTAACCATTGCGCCAGTCTCATGATGCCAATATCTATATCATTCTGCCCGATTTGGGGTCGGAAAAATTGCAATCCAGTGAAAATTGGGTTGCAATTTTTTTATTTTCGGTTTAATGACCTCCAGTTTTTTCGGTCGGTGCCCACATTTACGTTCTTTCTTCAATTTCATATTGGTCAGACATAATTCCTTTCATATTTATGTTGACATGGGAAAAGAAGAGAGGAGTGAACCAGTCTGACTTAGCTTTAAAGAGCATTTATATCAATCAATTTCTTCCATGCTTTTTAGGAAATAGCTTCCCTGAAAGGTGTGAAAATTATGGACAAGAAGGAGGCGTCATTTGACAAACAAGTTTACAGCATTGAGGACATACAACAAATGCTTGGTATAGGAAGAAGTAAAATATATAGCTTTATCGAAGAAGTCAATAAAAAACAGGAACCATTTAAGGTTATTAGGATAGGAAGAATTTATAGAATCCCGAAAGGACCATTTGATAAATGGATTAATGGGGATTGATAAACATGAGAGGTGATTTTGATGGCTATAAAAGTAAGCAAAAAATATCCACATGCTTTTTTTGAACGAGGATCATGGTGTCACAGAACGAAAGTATTGAATCCTGACTATAGTGTGAAATATGGAAAGAAAACAGGCTTCAAAACCGATGAGGAAGCAGAAAAAAGTTATCAACTATGTTTGGAAGAGTTTGAAAAAAAGAGAAAGGCGCATAAAGTAAGGCAAAACGAAGATATTCTTTTCGGGGATTATCTATTGCTATGGTTTCAATCTGTTTTTTCAGAGAGAATTGAGGCTTCAACGAGATTTTTAACAGCCTATGTTTTAGAGAGTATATTATTTCCTAATATTGATGCCAAAATGGAACTGAGGATGACTAATTCTGAGTATTTAGATACTGTTCTTACGAAAGCGTCACATTATTCACAGTCAGCGGGAAATAAATGCCGAGAGCTGCTTTATATTGCATTCAAAGATGCTGTCGAAGGTGGATGGATAACCAACAATCCCGTAGAAGGGACAAAGCGCTACAGACGTCCTGACGCGACTGTTAGGATATTAAAGAAAAATGATTTGAAAATATTTCTGGAAGAGGCATATTCAAGAAATTGGTATCTGGAAATATTACTTGGTTTATATCTGGGACTGAGAAAAGGTGAAATTTTGGGATTGAGGTTTACAGATTTCGATATGGACAACGGAACAGTATTGATACAACGTCAACTGGTGAATGAAGTTGAAATTGATGAAGATACCCTAAAACCCAAAGCTTATAAGTTGGTAATTAAGCCCCCAAAAACAGAGAAAGCATTTAGAAGGCTTCCAGTACCAAATGTAATTTTGGAAGAGGTGAACAAACGAGCTGCTTGGGTTGAGATTATGAAAAAAAAGTATGGGTCAAATTATAATGACCAAGGGGCTATTTGTTGTCAGGAGAATGGTAATTACCGTGGTCCCAATTCACTAATCAATGAAATCAAAAAGATCTGTAAAAAAAACGGACTCCCCATCATATCGGTACACAGTTTGCGGCACATGTTTGCGACAATAATGCTTGAGCGAGGACTTCCATTAGCGAAGGTTTCGGCGCTATTAGGCCATCAGTCCGTAAATACCACTTTTGAATTCTATCTGGGCGTTATGGAAGATGAAGACAAAGCGATTGAATTTGTAAACGATAACTTTAAGCCGGATGATGTAAAAAAACCAAAGTGCATAGAAATGAGGTGTTAGAAAGTGGATGTATCTCAATTAGATTTGAGAATATATATTGATTATACCGTATCAGAAATAATGTCCATTGATAATAATCTCGGATTTCGTGTGACCCTGGTTTATCGTGATGGCGATAGTAGAGTGAGACAACATGGAGGATTTAAAAACAAAAAAGAAGCACGATCTGCACGGGAAACAGTTATTGCACAATTACATGCCGGATTATATGTAACATACACCAATGTACTGACTAAGGATTGGTTGGAATATTGGTTGGAAATAGTCATGCGTCCCAATTTGACGAGTGATAGCTATGTGACTTATAAAAATTGTATATATAAACATTTGATCCCCAAAGTCGGAAATTTGAGACTATTAGAAATAAATAAAGGGCATATTTTAAAAATACTAAATGAATTATTGGTGGATTATCCTTCGCTATGCGGCATTGCAAAGCCTATACTAAAAGGAGCTTTGCGTTATGCATTATCTAAAAGATTGATAATGACCGATCCGTGTAAAGATGTTAGAATACCAAGAAAAAACGGTGGTAAAGACGAACATGACAGAAGCATTATAAAAATCGATGAGAAAAAAACACTGTCGCTCGATCAAGTAAAGATTCTCATTGATGCGAGTAAGAATTCAAAAATCTACATGCAGATTCTATTCGCGTTACTTATGGGCCTTAGGCGAGGGGAAATAAACGGTCTGAAATATTCAGATATAGATTACAAAAGGCACACTATAAAAGTACAACGTCAGTTGGGCATTGATCCTCATCTTAAACCAGAAGCAATCCCTGCAAAAAACCTAACAAAACAGGAGATAAAACTAAAAACAAGAGCCAGTTATCGTACATTAGATATTCCCGATATTGTATTTGAAGCAATATTAGAGGAACGGAAGAAATATGAAAAGAATCGTCGCAGGCGCCCCAAAGAGTTTCAAGACCTGGACTATATATGCTGCTCATCCTATGGGCGGCCAAGGAGCAAAAATTATCATTTCAAAGCATACAAACAATTACTTAAAGAGAATGATCTTCCTGACATCCGTTTCCATGACTTACGCCATACATACGCCACCTTGCTGATTAAGAATAATATAAGTGAAAAAGCGGTGGCGGCAGCTTTAGGCCATTCAACTTCAAGAATCACGCTAGATGTCTATACGGATATGAAAGCAATTGTAGATCGTGACGAATACCTAAGATACATTGAACCGTTTATTGAAGAAATATCGCCAAAAGAAAAACACCAAGGAGTAGAGAAAGCTCCTAGGAAAAAGAGAAGAATAACATATGATCATTCAAACGTTCGTGAATTAAGAGATATCCATGAATGGTATTTTGATCTTCAGTAGAGTCCCCAAAACCAGAGAGCCAGCCTCTTATTGAGGAATTGGCTCTCTTATTATATTAAATGACTCATAAAATATGAATGATTGATCAATGAAACTTGCAAGCAGTCAATGATCAGATGTTTTATTTTCACG
>OHRD01000959.1_pt1 | contig 10919 bp, 8 predicted proteins | sample 1578371 | NCBI WGS metagenome assembly OHRD01 (sample SAMEA3879505, study PRJEB24766) | human gut metagenome | biome: human-associated habitat; feature: feces | place: USA | collected 1985/1987
CGGCCTCAACGCAGGCCTTGCAGCCCTCGTAGGTGCCGTGATCCAGATGCAGAGCAACGGGAACGGTGATGCCCATGGAATCGACCATAGCGCTGACCATGGCGGCGACGGTCTTGAAGCCGGTCATGTACTTACCTGCACCCTCGGAAACACCCAGAATGACGGGGCTCTTCATTTCCTCGCAGGCGGTCAGGACAGCCTTGGTCCACTCCAGATTATTGATGTTGAACTGCGGCACACCGTAGTGGCCATCGCGTGCCTTGAGCAGCATTTCGGTTGCATTTACCAACATTATTCATTACCTCCAAAAATTATCGGGGTTCCGGCTCTGCCACACACCGCATTGTGCATGGTTTAACGAGCCCACATGGTTAGTATACCCCAAACTGCGCCTAAAATCAATCCGAACAGGCGCTTTTTCTTGCATAGAGCTGCTGCGGAACAGGCACGGCACAAAGCGGCTGATGCAGCAGCGGCAGAAATGTTCTGCGCCTGGCGACAAAAATCCATAGATGCTGCAACATCTGCCTTGTGCATCGATGACGCGGGTTTTCAACACATTTTAACATTCGTCAAAATGATGTTGGAGAAAATTGCAAAAGCGGACAATTTCCGGTTTAAAAAATTGTCATAATTCCGACTTGAATTTTACAAATTGTAAGGCTTTTGCCAAGATGTGGAGGAACCTGCTGTTGAAAACCCGGTGGAAACTGTTTAATTCCACTCGGAAAACGGGCGCTATGGCTGGACTTTTACACACTTTCCACCGAGTTTTCAACTTGTGGAAAAACTACAGAGCGTTTACGGAATGTATAGACGTTTTTTGTGGAAAACTTTTGACCTTGGCAAAACGGCGGAATTGCACCCCGCCGACCGGGCAGCGGGCAAAACATTTTTACAGCTGCCGAAACCGGCGGGAAGGAACGCTTTTTACCGAAAAAATTTTAGCGCCGGGCAATAAAATCTCTGCAATTTGTGGCGAAGCCGGGCGAGATATGGTATACTTTATCTTGGATTATCATAAACAGAATAAAACGCTCCGGCGCGGCACCGCCCGCCCGGAACGGAAGGAGCATAAAAAAGATGGAAGAACGTAACCAGCCGCGCCGTCCGCGCCGCGATGCAGAGCAGCCGCAGCAGAAAAGCGAGAGCCTGATCTACGGCAAAAACCCTGTGACCGAGCTGCTGAAGAGCGGCTCCGGTGTGGATACCGTGCTTATTGCCGAGGGGATGGCTCCGGCAGTGGCGGCATACTATACAGCGCTGGCCAAAGAGGCCGGTGCAACGGTCAAGCGGGTGCACCCCAACAAGCTGCGCCTGATGACCGGCACCGAGAGCCATCAGGGCGTGGCGGCCTTTGCAAGCGAGATCGAGTACGCGACCGTGGAGGATCTGCTGGCAGCAGCCAAAGCCAAGGGCGAGCCGCCCTTTTTGGTGCTGAGCGACGGCATTGAGGATCCCCACAATCTGGGCGCAGTCATGCGCAGCGCCCTGCTGTGCGGTGCCCACGGCATCGTCATCCCCAAGCGTGGCGGCGCATCCGTTACCCCCACCGTGATCAAGTCCAGCGCAGGCGCTGCCGAGCGTCTGCCGGTGGCGCGCGTGGCCAACATCGGCGAGACCATCCGCCGCCTGAAGGAGCAGGGCGTGTTCGTCTACTGCGCCGACATGGACGGCGTCTCCCTGCGCAAGAATAACCTGACCGGCCCCATCGCGCTGGTACTGGGCAGCGAGGGCAGCGGGGTATCCCAGCTGGTAAAGAAGCTGTGCGACGGTGTGGTGCGGCTGGATATGGCTGCACCCGGTACCGGCGTGGACAGTTATAACGTTTCGGTGGCGGCAGGCATCATTCTGTACGAGATCCAGTCGCAGCGCGCCGTAGAGGAATAAAACAAGCGGTAAACTCCATCCAGAACAGTGGGAGGGACAAGGATGCCGAACAATAAAAATGAACGCAAGGGCAAGCAGACGGGAGAGCTCTCGGCTGAAGAGCGGTTCCGCAACTTTTTCAGCACCAGTGTGATCGATCTGCCCGAGGAGATGACCCACCGGGACGAGCCTGCCCCGGTGGAGGAAAAGCCCAAGGCCGGGCTGCTGGGCAAGCTGTTCGGCCACGATAAAGAAGAAACGCCCGCTGCGGCACAGCCGGTGCTGGAGATCCCCACCGGCGAGATCCTGCTGGGGGCAGATGCAAAGCCGGTACAGCCGGAGCAGGAGGACATGGCGCTGGAGCTGCGCACCGCAGACCCTGTTCCGGTAATGCCGCTGCAGTTTGCCCGGACAGAGCCGGTCAAGGCAGCGCCGGCAGAGCCGGTGCCTGCACCCAAGGCGGCTGCTGCTGTGCAGCAGGCAACGGAAAAGCCCGTACCGCAGCCAAAGCCGCAGCCCGCTGCAGCGCCCCAAAAGCAGCCCAAGGCGAAAAACGCCCCGGAGATACTGCTGCCACAGGAGGAGCTGGAGCAGCGGGAGATGCAGCAGCTGAAGGATATGCTCAACGGCATGAGCGGCAAGGCAAAGCCTGCCCCGCAGCCGGCAAAGCCCGTGCAGGCAGCGCCGCAGCCAAAGGTGCAGCCCGCGCCTGCACAGCCTGCGGCAGAGCCGGAAAAAGCCCCGGCAAAGGCTGCACAAAAGGCCGCCGAGGAACTGCCGCCGGTGGTGTTTGCCAGCGCTCCGGCAGACCCGGAAACGCTGCCGAAAAAGCCTGAGAAAAAGTCTATTTTCCAGATGTTCGGCACGGCAGAGGACGAAAAGCCCGCTGCCCACAAGCCGGAAAAAGAGGATACCATGAGCCTGCCGCTGCTCCCGCTGGAGCAGGACGGCGCTCCTGCTGAACCGGCTCCCGCACCGGCAGATGCTGCCCCCGCCGCCCCGGCACAGCCGGAGACCGCGCCGGAAGCAGCTGTTCCTACTGAGGAAGCTGTGCCGGAATCCACTACTGATAAGCTGCACCACATGGCCGCAGAGCTGACCTTGCGGTGTGTGCTGGCGGGCATTCTGGCCGTAGTGCTGCTGCACCTTGGGCTGACGGCAGAACGTCTGCTGCCGCCGCTTTCGGTGCTGGACCCGGACGCAGCCCCGGCGGCGTTCTATGCCGCCAATCTGCTGCTGTTTGCCGCCAGCTTGTTTGTGGGCTACCCGGTGCTGCGGGACGGTTTGGCCGGCTTGCGCGGTCGTCCCAGTGCGGACACCATGCCCGCGCTGGCTGCTGTGGCAGCGCTGCTGCAGGCAGTGATGGCCATGCTGAATGCCAACGCCTACCGCAGCACCGAGGGCATCGGTCTGCTGACCGGTATGGCGGCGCTGGGACTGTTTCTGGCGCTGGTGGGCAGCCGGGTGATGCTGTCTGCCGTGCAGGGCGGCTACGCGCTGGCGGCAGAGGGCGGCGAACTGCGGGGCGCTTACCGCACCCGCGATAAAGATCTGATCCGCGCCCTTGCCCGGGATCTGGAGCAGAAGGACCCGTGGGTGCTGCTGAGCCGCCCGGTGCAGACCGCCAGCGATGATTTTGTGGAGCAGAGCCTCAGCGAGCGCGCCAGCGAGCGCCGCGCCCGCAAGGTGGCCTGTGTTCTGCTGGCGGCGGCAGTGCTCAGCGGCGTAGCCTTCCTGCTGTTCGGCGGCGGCATCAACTGCGCTGTGGCTGCGGCTGCTGCCGTGCTGTGCATGGGCGCACCCCTTTCCTCGGTGCTGGTGCCGGGTCTGGCGGCGCTGCGGCTGCAAAGAGCTGCCGCAGCTGTGGGCGCTGTGGTGCCCGGCTGGGCAGCCATTGAGGAGCTGGGCGGCATCGACACCATTGAGCTGGACGCCGATGACCTGTTTACCGCTGACAGCGTAACGCTGGAGGATATCCGCATCTTCAAGGGTGGCCGCATCGACCGCGCCATCCTATATGCGGCAAGTGTACTGAACGAGAGCTGCGACACCCTGCGCGGGCTGTTCCGCCAGATCATCGAGGACCGCACCGATATCCTGTTCCCGGTCAAGGATCTGGAGCAGCACACCGGGCTGGGCTTCTCGGCATGGTGCGACAATAACCGCATCCTCATCGGCACCCGCCGCTACATGGAGCAGGAGGGTGTTACCCTGCCGGAGCAGGACTACGAGGACAGCCACTCCAAAAATGGCGAGCTGCAAATTTTGTATCTGGCAGTGTCCGGCAACCTGCACGCCATGTTCGTGCTGCGCTATGTGGGCGGCCGCAATGTGGCACGCAGCCTTGCTTCTCTGCAAAGGGAGAACATCCGTCTGCTGGTCACCAGCAAGGACCCCAGCCTGACGGCGCGGCACATCACCGAGGCCTACCATCTGCCGGAGGGCATGGTCACGGTACTGGACGGCGACCAGTGTCAGGCTATTGAAGCCGCCGATGCAGCCCCGGCAAAGCCCAAGTGCTGCCTGTACCACCACAGGGGTTTTGCCAGCCTGACCGGCGGCTTGCAGGCCGCAGATCAGGCACAGAATGCCGAGACCAGCGCCACCACGGTGCAGCTGGTGTCGGTATGCTTCTCGGTGTTCATTGCGGTGCTGCTGACCTATGCGGGCAGCATCTGGCAGCTGTCCATCGCCACGGTGCTGATGTATCAGGCCGCATGGAGCGCCTTGAGCATCGCCGTCTGCGCCCTGAAGCAGCATAGCTGAAAGTTTTAGCATATTACAAAACGGGCTGTTGCACAGAACTTTGTGCAGCAGCCCGTTTTTGCTATCTTCCTTTTATTTCAGCTTTTTGCGCTTTTCGTAGTCGTTCAGGGCGGCCAGCGCCTCGCCGGAAAGGGGAACGAGCGCCAACATATTGAAGATGGTCATCAGCCCGATGCCCACATCGCCCAGATCCCACACCACGGTGTAGGCCTGTGTGCCGCCCACCAGCAGCATGGCCAGCGCCAGCAGCTTGTAGGCGGTCTGGCTCCACCAGTTGTCGCCGCACAGGTAGGCCACATTGCCCCGGGCGTAGTACAGCACCCCCAGAAAGGTGGAGAAGCTGAACAATGCTAAGATCACCGCAATGAACACGATGCCAAAGCTGCCCAGATGGTACTGCATGGCAGTCTGTAAAAGGTTCATGCCGGTCAGCCCGGCGGTGATCTCCTGCGGCACCAGCAGCATCAGAAAGGCAGTGCAGCTGCAGATGACCACCGTGTCGATCAATACGCCCAGCGCCTGTACAAGACCCATCTTTACCGGGTCGTCGCACTCGGCAGCGGCAGCGGCGCAGGGGGCAGAGCCGCTGCCCGCTTCGTTGGAGAACAGCCCGCGCTTGACACCGTTCATCAGCACCGCGCCAAAGCCGCCTGCGGCCACCTGACGCAGGCCAAAGGCCTCGGCAAGGATGCGTGCCAGCACGGCGGGCAGCTGCCGGAGATTCAGCACCACGATGCCCACCGTGATGACAAAGTAGCACACCGCCATGACCGGCACGATAAAGTCAAGGCTTTTTACGGTGGCGTTTTTGCGCAGCACGATCAGCGCCGCCAGCAGGGTAAGCACCACGGTAGTGGCCAGCGGCGGGACGTGAAAGGCGTTTTCAAAGGCAGAACTGACCGAGTTGGAAATCACCTGACTGATGCCGCACCAGCAGATCAGACCGGACACTGCAAACAGCGCTGCGCACACCGAGCGCTTGAGCTTTTTGCCCCGCTTGCGCTCTGCCAGCACATGAAGGTAGTAGGCCGGGCCGCCCCGCCAGCCGCCGTACAGCGGGTCCGGCACGCGGTACTTCTGCGCCAGAGTGGACTCCACAAAGGAGGTGGAAGCGCCCAGCAGGGCAGTGACCCACATCCAGAACACCGCGCCCGCACCGCCCGCCGAAACAGCGGCCACCACGCCCACAAGGTTGCCCATGCCCACCCGGGTGGCGGTGGAGATGACCAGTGTCTGGAAGGAGGAAAGCCCGCCCGCAGCCTGCTTTTTTTCGCACACCGCGCCGATCATATCCCGGAACAGGCGCACCGGCAGCAGCCTTGTGCGCAGGGTAAAGCCGATACCGGCTGCAAACAGAAGCACCACCATGAAGGAGATGCCAATGCCGCCCGCCACTGGCAGGGTGAATAAATCGCCCCACAGCAGGCGGTAAAGCGCTTCGATCAGATCAACTATCAAGAAAACAGCCTCCTGTACTTTTGAGAAATAAAGTTGCTACTTCATTATAGTACAGCACAGAAGAATTGTAAAATCTAAAATATTGATAGAAAGAATCGATAGAACGGGATGGCTTGACAAATCACATAGCTTCGATTATTCTACAAACAGAAGGGGCGCTGACTGCAAGGGTCAGCTTTCTATCCCGTATGTCAAAAGATTGACCGCTCGAGTTGGGAAACTGTGGGGCGGTCAATCTTTTTTTATTATCAACATAAAAGCCGCCCGGTTATGCCGGGCGGCGGAGGAAGAAGCGCCTTTCAGCGCGGGGAAAGCTTACAGGATATCGATGTATTCACCGGCCAGCGCCTTGTTCATGCTGCGCACGGCGCAGAACTTGCCGCACATACTGCAGGTGTCGCTGTGGTCGTCCTCGGGCAGGCGGGCGTCGCGGATGGCCTTGGCGGTCTCGGGGTCCAGCGCGCAGGCGAACTGTGCATCCCAGTCCAGTACGCGGCGGGCATCGCCCATCTTGTCGTCAATGTCCCGGGCGTGGGGGATGCCCTTAGCAATGTCGGCGGCGTGAGCGGCGATCTTGGAGGCCACGATGCCCTGCTTTACGTCTTCCACATTGGGCAGTGCCAGATGCTCGGCGGGGGTCACATAGCACAGGAAGGCCGCACCGCTGGCGGCTGCCACTGCGCCGCCGATGGCAGCGGTGATGTGGTCGTAGCCGGGGGCGATATCGGTGACCAGAGGTCCCAGCACATAGAAGGGTGCGCCCATGCAGATGCTCTTCTGCACCTCCATGTTGGCGGCGACCTGATTCAGGGGCACATGGCCGGGGCCTTCTACCATCACCTGCACGTTGTGCGCCCATGCGCGCTTGGTCAGCTCGCCCAGACGCACCAGTTCCTCGATCTGGCACACATCGGTGGCGTCAGCCAGACAGCCGGGACGGCAGGCATCGCCCAAAGAGATGGTCACATCATGCTCGGCGCAGATCTCGCAGATCTCGTCAAAGTGCTCGTAGAAGGGGTTCTCGTTGCCGGTCATGCTCATCCACGCAAACACCAGAGAGCCGCCGCGGCTCACGATGTTCATCTTGCGCTTGTGCTTGCGGATCTGCTCGATGGTCTTGCGGGTGATGCCGCAGTGCAGGGTAACAAAGTCCACGCCATCCTCTGCGTGCAGGCGTACCACATCGATGAAGTCCTGTGCAGTCAGCTCAGCCAGATCCCGCTGGTAGTGGATGACCGAATCATACACCGGCACAGTGCCGATCATCACCGGGCACTCGTGGGTCAGCTTCTGGCGGAAGGGCTGGGTGTTGCCGTGGCTGGACAGGTCCATGATGGCCTCTGCGCCCATGTTGACCGCGCTCATGACCTTCTGCATCTCGATGCTGTAGTCCTTGCAGTCGCGGGAGACGCCGAGGTTGACGTTGATCTTGGTGCGAAGCATGGAGCCGATGCCCTCGGGGTCGAGGCAGGTGTGATGCTTGTTGGCCGGGATGGCCACCTTGCCCTCGGCGACCAGCTGACGGATCTCCTCGACGGTGCGGTACTCCTTCTTGGCGACCGTCTCCATTTGGGGCGTGACGATGCCCTTGCGTGCGGCATCCATCTGTGTGGTGTAAGTCTGCATGGTTCAAATCCTCCGAAAATACGCTCTTTATTTATCCTGTACAGCGTCTGGGACGCCGTGCATCCAGTTTTCGACCCCTGTGCCGCCCAAGGTGTGGTCCAGCGGGCCGGAGCCTTGGCCCAAGTCGAGCTGGGCGTTCAGTGCGTCGGTCAGATAGGCCTTGGCCCGGGCGATGGAGTCCGCCAGCCCGAAACCCTTGGCGAGGTTTGCCGCGATGGCGCTGGACAGGGTGCAGCCGGTGCCGTGGGTGTTGGGGTTATCGACCCGCTGCCCCGGGAACCAGAGCAGCTGCCCGTCCCGGAGCGCCAGAAGGTCGTCGGCGTCGGTGTCGCTGTGGCCGCCCTTCAGCAGGACGTTGCAGCCGTAGCGGCCGGCGATGGTCTGCGCGGCGCGTACCATGTCATCGCGGCTATGGATGGCCATTTCGGCCAGAACTTCCGCTTCGTGGCGGTTGGGGGTGATAAGCGCCGAGAGAGGGAACAGCTCCCGGCAGAGGGTGCGCACAGCGTCCGAGGCGATGAGGTCAGAGCCGGAGGTGGCTACCATCACGGGGTCTACGACGATGTTCTCCGCCTTGTAGAAGCGGAGGCGCTCGGCGATGGTCTCGATGAGGGGAGCCGAGGACACCATCCCGATCTTGACCGCGCAGGGGCGGATGTCGGTGAAGACAGCGTCGATCTGCTGGGCCAGAAACGCGGGGCTGACCTCATAGATGCCGGAAACGCCGGTGGTGTTCTGGGCCGTCAGGGCGGTGATGGCGCTCATGGCGAAGACGCCGTTCATGGTCATGGCCTTGAGGTCGGCCTGAATGCCGGCGCCGCCGCTGGAATCGCTGCCCGCGATGGTAAGTGCAGTTTTCATGGGTTTGCTCCTTTATCGCAAGTCAAGAAATTCGTGCAACATTCAAACAGCATATTTGCGATATGCAATTCAACGCTGTTGCTGTTGCATTAAAAAGTTGAATTGCTATAGATGATCTGTTCCGCCAGCGCCTTCAACTCCCGGCACTCGGCTTCGATGTCCTCGGCACCGAAGATGGCGCTCACGAGGGCCACGCCGTCTGCGCCGGAGCCTTTCAGCTGGAGGATGTTGTCCTTATGGATGCCGCCGATGGCGACGACCGGCACATCCACAGCATCGCATATCTTTTTCAGCTCGCCCTCGGGCAGGACGTCCACATCCGTCTTGGTGTGGGTGGAAAAGGCTGCGCCGACACCGAGATAATCCGCGCCGTGGGCCACAGCCAGCCGGGCCTCCTCCACCGAGTGGGCCGACACGCCAAGGAGCATATCGGGGCCGACTTTGGCCCGGACATCGGCTGCGGCCATGTCCTCCTGCCCGACGTGGATGCCGTCCGCATGGCACTGGATGGCGATGTCCACGTTATCGTTGATGATGAAGGGGACGCCATAGCTGCGGCAGAGGGCAGAAAGCTCCATGGCTTCCTGTAAAAATGCCGCGTCGTCCAGCTCTTTTTCCCGCAGCTGGACGCAGGTGACGCCGCCCTTCAGCGCATCCTCCACCTGCTGGCGGAGGGTCTCGCGGCCCGTCCATGCCCGGTCGGTGACGGCGTAGAGAAGCATGGTGTGTTTATCGCATTTCATAGCGTGCTCCTTCCTCGAGCTGCTCGGGGGTCATGTTGTAGATGGCGTCGATGATATAATTGCGGTAGGTGGCGCTGCCGTCCCGCTTCGTAAGGCGGCTGTGGGCCACTTCGCCCGCAAGGCCCATGGCGCAGACAGCCGCCGCAGCAGCCTCCAAGGGCTTGTCGGGGTTGGCGGCGCAGAAGGCCGCCGTCAGGGCCGAGAGTTGACAGCCGGTGCCGGTGACGGCGCTCATCATGGGGTGGCCGTTGCGGATGCAGAACGCCCGCTGGCCGTCGGCTACGATGTCGATGGCCCCGGTGACGGCGATGACCGCCCCAGTGCGGGCCGCGAAGGACTTGACGAAGGCCACGGCCCGGTCCAGAGTCTCTTCCGTGATTTTGTCGGATGCGTCGGCGTCCACGCCCTTGGTGGTGCCGCTGCCCACCGCCAGTGTCCGCATCTCGGAGATGTTGCCCCGGATGACGGTAGGCTTTACCTCCCGCAGCAGCCGCAGGGCCGTCTCGGTGCGGAGATGGGACGCTCCCGCACCCACCGGGTCCAGCACGACGGGCCGGCCCAGCCGGTGGGCGGTATGGCCCGCCAGAAGCATGGAGGGGATGGTGCGGCTGTTCAGAGTGCCGATGTTCAGGTTCAGTCCGGCACACAGAGAGGTGATGTCCTCTACCTCGGCGGCATCGTCCGCCATGATGGGGGACGCGCCGCAGGCCAGCACCATGTTGGCGCAGTCATTGACGGTGACGTAGTTGGTGATGTTATGGACGAGGGGGCTTCGGGCCCGGACGTTGGCGAAGATGCTCTGGAACATGGGTCGTGTTACTCCTTCCGCTCAGCTCAGGCTGGCCTGCATGGCGCGGAGGGCGCCTGCACGGGAAAGTGCGGCCAGCAGCACGCCTGCGATGACCGCGCCGCCTGCGGTAGAGACAAGGAAGGGCACGATGTAGGCGTAGAAGGCGATGTCACCGGCGCTCTTGCCCATCAGGAAGATGGCCACCGGGTAGGCGCACAGACCGCCCAGAATGCTGGTACCGAACACCTCGCCCACCATGGTGGCAAAGATGTTCTTCGTCTTAGCGTACACAAGGCCGCACAGCAAAGCACCGAACATGCTGCCGGGGAAGGCCATCAGGCTGCCCAGACCCAGCAGGTTGCGCAGCAGGGAGGCCACAAAGGCCACGCCCAGGCCCCACCACGGGCCAAGCAGCACGGCGCAGGTCACGTTGACCATGTGCTGGATGGGTGCGCATTTGCTGCCAAACATGGGGAAGCTGAACACGCTGCCCACCACGCACAAAGCACACAGCATACCGGCCAGCGCCAGCTTTTTCACAGAGATATTTTTCATAAGGCAAGGCTCCTTTCTCCTGCGGGAGCAGCAAAACCGTACAGCGCCCCCGCAAACAGCCCGTACCGGATGGCACAGGCAAGATCTACAAGCGGTCGAGACTTTCTGGTCTCCTCTCACGCCGGAACACGGCTTCCCATCGCTGACGATTCACGGCACTCAGGGCGCTCCCCCTCAGTCCGCTGCGGCAGTCCCCCCCGCAGAAAGGTACAAGGCATCCTCCTCAGAACAGTAAAATAAGCTACAACAAA
>OHRD01000960.1_pt1 | contig 10916 bp, 9 predicted proteins | sample 1578371 | NCBI WGS metagenome assembly OHRD01 (sample SAMEA3879505, study PRJEB24766) | human gut metagenome | biome: human-associated habitat; feature: feces | place: USA | collected 1985/1987
CGCTGTCAACGGGTCGCGTTCTAAAAAAGAACGCAGGAGAAATCTCATTGACGATTCTTGCTGAAGTATTCGCGTGGTATCACGATGAAGTGGACAGTCTGACAATCTATACGCAGGATACGGATGCGCATGAGTTCCAAACGAATGCAGAACGGATGCTGACGGGAAAATCTGAATTTACTCCTGCGCTGGATTCTCCGATTTCGGTGGCCTTTAAGTCAAACGACTTTATTTTGTGCCAGATGTATCGTGAGGGAGCCTTAACTTTGGATGAGGTGCGGCAGCTTCGCCGCGATGATAGAAAATTGACTTATACACGTCAGCAAGCTGATAAGTCAATCATTTGCCGTAAAGAAGTCGTAACGAAAGATCAGTTCATTGATTTGATTCAAGACGCGACAGTTCAAATCCTGTTTTGACAAGAATATTATGGCATAAGATCAGCCCCGATTCTTCTAATGGAAGATCGGGGCTGATTTTTCACGTTATTTTATAAGGAATGTGCAGGACGATGGGCTACTTACAGTGATTTTTGACTTTGCATATCCGATTAGTTGATATCGATTCATGATGATTTTGAAAACCGAGGAAAGAACAATAAAGGATAACTACTTATTATCTTTGCTTAATGGAGAAATCTATATGAACAATCTTGAATTTCAAAACTCATTGGATAGAATCAAAGGGCTTACTGTTGCTATTGTGTACATCTTTGAGGGAGAGCAGGCGGCTGGGTTTGCACATTACCATATATGGAAAGGAGATATTATTTCCAAATGGCTTAATGCCATTGCAAATGTCGGATGTCGACCTTTTATTTTAGATGTAAGAACATTTGTGGAGAAAGCTTTCTCCAACACACTTCCACACATTGATTTTGTTATCAATTTAAACTGCGGAAGCACAGATTTAGATCCGATGGCCATTGTCCCCTCAACATGTGCTTTTTTGGGAATACCATGTATCCCATGCGGGAGTTTTTCTGTTTTAGCTGGGGAAAATAAGTATCACTCAAATTTGCTTGCAAAAGAATGTGGATTGCTTGTTTCCCCGACATGCGAAGCAAGTGATCCAAATGGCATTTTCCGCCCTTTAAATTGGGGAAGTAGCTTGGGCGTTGTTAGAGGCAAATGCCCTACCGCCCAAAAAGGAATATATCAAAAATTCATAAAGGGATTCGATATAACGACACCAGCTATATTTAATCCACTTACAGAAAATTTCGATTTTCTTCCTACTATAGTTTATGTGCCTAAGAATCAGGATATAAACTGGTTCTTTGGGGAAACCGCTAAAGAAGAAAAAATCGGATATCAACGAGAGCTTGTTTACGATCTGTGCGATTCTCTGAAAGAAAAATATATAGAACTAATTCGCATTATAGGGGTAAAAACCTTTTGCCGAATAGATGCACGTATTATGGTAAGCAACTACAATGATATTGATGCAATTCTTTCTAGTCCAATATCAGACAGAAATTTGTATTTTGTCGAAATAAATGTCATGCCGACAGTTAATACAAACAATAGTTTTGGATTTTCCTATGCAGGTTTCAGAGATAGTCCTTCACAGGCGAAACTTTTGCGCCTTCTGGATAGCAATTATCCCCAAATGGATGTTCATACGTTTGTTTTGGCAACAACACTCCTTGCATACTACATATAATCATATCCAAGTACTAAAAAACACAGGATTAAACCCCGTATCTTCAATGAATCGCTTTTGCATTCCTGTTACAGATGTTAGCGTTGATGAAATTGTTACCTTTTTAAGAATATCGCATTCTTTCATACGACTTATTTGCAGAAATAGCTGCCCGGTTCCAAATTTGTTTGAATCAAAAGCTTGTTGCACTAAGTTATAGACTCCGTACCTTTCGAGCAAAAACTTGCCGAAATCCGGGGATTGTCTGTATGCAACTACGATGGTATTCATGACATACCGAGCAGATAGGAACGGAAGGTTGAGTCGCATCATTCCATCGCGGATTAAGTTGAGGATTCGATAGAAGTCTTCTTCTGGAATCTTTATATAATTATAGGAATATGCTATCAATCGGTTTGTAAGAAGAGCAAGGCGTTGAACTACTCTCTCTTCAGAACGCGCATAGTCTAATCCGGCATCAAATGACGTAATAGCATCTTCAGGGAATCCACACATAAGCTGAGCGACACCCACATTATTATATATGTGGGACATACCGACTAATCCTGGAACATCGTATGTGGCCTGCTGTTTTAATTCTCGAAAAGCACGAATAGATACATTATCTGTTTCGAACTGCCTTACCAGTATATTGTTTTGACAGTATATAGCTTGATCCATCATCTGATTCTTTTCAAGAGTATGTTTTGCTTGTTTTAAAAGATCAATTTCTTCGTCATGCTTTATATTTGGAATAAAATGCGCATATCGGTATACTTGCGCGAGAAGCAATGGATTTCCAACATCTCTTGCATAATCTAATGCATCAAGTATGGAAGTGCCACCATTGTCATGACAAAAAATCTGGTTGAGCAATGCTGTTACTAAAAAGGTTTCACAGAGTTTTTGCTCGCCTTCATTTTTATACGGATATATCCGCAGAGATTGAATCATATCCGTAATATCATCTCTTACGATTTTCTTCTCATCGCATACTAAGCTTGCACGCTCTTTCATCAGAGATGGCGCAAAGCGATGTACAATAGATTGTTGCTGCCAGACTTCATTCAATAAAATATCTCTTTTTGTATTTGAACAGGTATTAAAGCATTGCCGCGAATAGGAATCTATGAAATCATCAACGTTCTCTGCGCCACTATTAACTACACGATATATCGTACTTTCTCCACTATTCCGTATCAGTTTTAAGCAAGTCCCATCGGGGCATTCAGACAATATCTTCTTTGCACGCTCAAAATCGTTGTCCCGAAGTATGACTATTATTGTTGGGCGTAGAATGCTTTCTTTATGTAAGTTAACTAGTTGAGTCAAGTAACGTGAAAATACATTTCCTTCCTCAATAATGATAGGATCGATGACATCAGGTCCTGCAGCTTGATGCGACTCAACTGAAAAAAGTTTACTAAGGGCACAAATAACATCTGCAATATTAAGAGCTGTAACTTGTCCGCCAAAGCACGTTCCGATTACTGTGCCAATAGATGGAACGTGACGACTAATCCAAAAGATAATGTGGCGTAGAAGCCTTCGAATTTTTATATTAGAGTCAATCAGATTTGGCTTTCCTTTGAATGACTTAAAGTAATCGAGACCTCGACCTGTCGCAAATCGCTGTTCTACGACATATACAATAAAAGCTTCTTCATTTTCCCGAAAAAAGTCCAGTATGTTTTCCATCTGTTCACCGTATAATAAGTAGTTATCCTTTATTGTTTAACAGTAGTAAAATGTAGGAACAACACATCCCTACGTAAAAGTATGTGTGATGGTGATTTGAAAAATAAGTAGTAATACAAAAGCTACCACAAAGAGTGGGGGAGTGTAAGCTAAAGAGACATGGACAAAGAACGAACTGAGAAAAACGGATACTTATTTATAACTCTATTATACACTTGATTGCAATAAAATCTCAATAGGGAAATTAAAATTCGATTTTCAGGGTATTTCTCGGATGCATAGTTGTCAATATGCGTTTTTGCTGCTCAAAGCTGGCATGAACATATCGTTCGGTTGTTTTGACAGAACTATGACCGAGAATCTCTTTTACTTCGTAAATATTTCCGCACTGTTCCCAAAGATAAGTGGCGAACGAGTGCCGGAACATGTGGGGAGTATAATGGGCTGCATCCGTGGGGGTATAACGGCAAATAATTCGCCGGACGGATTGTTCTGATAGGCGATGCTTATCTCGATTCAAAAAGAAATAGGGATCAGGAGAGTCAATTGTGGTGCGCAGAGCGGAGTATGAAGCCAATGCACTTATTACTGGAGGCGAGGAAATATAAATGCAGCGCTCTTTACTGCCCTTGCCTTTGATTAGGACGACTTGATTCTGCAAATTCAAATTTTCACAAGTAATAGAACAAAGTTCTGAAACCCGGACACCGGTGGCAAACAGCAATTCCAAGACGGCAACATCCCTCATTGAGACGAAGTAATGATTATTCGATTGTGACTCGCGCAAGTCAGAATATGCCGCAGAGAAAATACGACTAAGGGTATAATTATCAATAGTACGAGGTAAAAGTCGTTCTTGTCGCAAATGAACTTGCAGCTTTTCAAAGGGACTGTGCTCAAGGTATTCCTTATATATAAGGTATTGGTAAAACGATTTTATGGCAGCTATTTTTCGCTTCACAGTAGATGTTTTATACGCCTTTGCCAAATGCTCAATGTACAACTCTATGTGTGTGCTTGATACGTAGGCATCATAGGGTGAAACCCAAGAAAAGAACTGCATCAAATCAATACGATATGCTTTCAAGGTCTTATTGTTTAGATTTTTTTGATATTTGCAGTAACAGATGTAAGACTCAAGGTGACTTCTTTCAAGCATTATAAATTCCTCATTTCTATATTGATGTGAAATAATTATACAATATTATATAGATAAGCGGAAAATATAAGGCGGTGAAAATAGTGAGATTATATTTGGTGTAATTGGTCTTTTGTGTTTTTATTTGACAAGCTATAAAATCAAAAGGAAAACACTACACAAGAGAGAAAAATTGAATTCAAGGAAATAGCAATTATAATGTATACTAAAACCCATCAATTGTACGTTCGACTAGTATGGGAACAAAAATGGACATCACAACCAACCATACGGCCGCAATAGCTTGAATAAGATTGTCGGGCAACCCAATAAGGATGTCAGGGAACCATACAAATGCAGGAGCAACAAGACACCGTATAAGGTAACCTATGAATTCGCCGATACTGAATACACCTAAATAATCAATTGGTTTATAAGGGTCCCGTTTACGCCGTGTGTAGCCATCGACATACATACGTTGTTCAATATACCAGCCGATTCCAAAAATCGTTACGGCTGCCAGATACAGCTTATCCATCATTCGTCCTCATCATTAATTCGGATGGAATCAAATCGAATCCATATAATAGTCGTACATTCTTGCCGGTTCTCTGACGTGGTAGCTGTAGCGGAGCTGTAATGTTAGAGCGGCATCGATTTCACTTGTTAATATAGCTTCCCCAAAATCACATAACGACCAAAGCGCGCACTCGGCAACGCCTTCGATAAGACCACCTGTTACAAAACCGAGCAACAAGGCACCAGCCATTGCAAAAGAACTCTGAAGTGCTGCCGCTTTAATGTCGGAATCAATACCACGAAGAATATCTTCGTCCTCAAAAAAATCAGTGTATAAATCGCTTAAGCGTGTTTCTGGAGACTCGGCAGTTTTTTTGAAGATTTCTTGTGTAACAGTATAAATTCCACCCAAACTATCAAAGGCATCATAAGAGGAATAACTTGCGGCGACGCCAAATAGGGTGTCGTTTACTTTATCCGATGTTTTTCGCAATTTGTCAATGTCGTTGACATCACCATTTAAGCTGCAGATACAACAAAATTGTGCATAACAAGCTCCCTTACAAATAAATAGATGAACTGCGTGAAATGAATCACACAAAAATACATTTACATATCTTGATTTCCTGTTTGGCTCAAACAGAAAGCGCATACCCCCGTCCCATTACGGTTTTCAAATCATCCGGGCCTAGATCCAGTTTCTTCCGTAGCTTTGCGATATGCACATCAACCGTTCGCGTCTGAATCGGCACTGTGATATTCCATGCAGATGCCAGCAAAAAGTTTCGGGAGCAGATATGCCCGGAATGGTCGAGCAGCGTAATGAATAGTTGATATTCTGTGGTTGTCAGGTGAATGCGGCAGCCCTGCCTTTGAACGGAGTAATCATTTTCATCGATGGACAGATTTTTATAATACTTCATCTGGAACACCTATCATGTCATAGTCATCAATAAGGGCCTGACCAATCGCCCATGCGAGGAAAAATGCTGCGCATACCAGAAAAATCGGGATCCACATTGCATTATAGCTTTCACCGTCAGCGTTATATCTCTGGTTTTGCCAAAGAGCCGCAGCATGAAATAGGGGATAGAAACCCAGCCATTCAATCCCATTTTTCATCCCAGAGAGGCTAAGCAACGCAGGCAGACAATACGAAACAGCGCTGATAAACAATGCAGGCAGCAGATTTCCCAATTTCTGTCCCAACCATAGAGTAATTCGGCTCATGCAGAGGCAGGCCGCGAAACGACAGATTAACCAGAAAATCAGCAAATCCGACAGGGTTATAAACTTGGGTACAGCCTGCAAGTCGGAGATACTCATTGCCGGTCCCAGCAAAGAGGGAAGGCCATAGTCGCGCAGAACCTGCCATAGATGAGGCAAAACAGTTCCGAAAGCTATTACTGCCGCAACCGCAGTACTTTGCCGCAGCTTTGCTTTCACAGTGTATTTCCGGCCCAAAGGGGTGGATGCCAGAATTTCATCCATGCCACCCTTGCGCTCCATTGAAAATAGACCGCTGAAGCATAGGGCGCACAGCAATCCGGCTAAAAGTGTATCTTGCACATCACTTGTGCCGGTAAAGCCGAACAACTTCTTGTAGCCGGTCTCATAAACAAGCCACGCACCGGGATTCTCTTTGAGGTAGTAACTAATATTGGATTGAAGAACACGCTGATAGGCAGAATATTTTTGTTGCAAGGAATTGTAGGCCAGTAGTGCTTCGCTGCTCAATTCGCCACGGTTGACGCGCTTCTGTGCTTCCAACATGGGAGCAAACTCATTACGCTGATCTTTCAGCCAGTCGCGGCTTTCTTCGCTCCAAGGCCCAGAAATATGCTTCATATAATAGGCGTAGTAGATTTCGTCCGCGTCTATGTAGCTTTCCGCCGTCACGCCCTGATAGATGCCGAATGCCAGAAATGCAGCTAAGAATACCGCTGCACCATTCATCAGTAACAGCTTTCTGCCTTCTTCACGAGTGACAGAGGTCGCGTGTGTTTTATGGCGGAAAGGAAGCGCCAGACTACGTTTGGCAGCCGGCAGCAGCTGTGCCTTTGCAAAAACCGTACAAAATGCCACAGACAAGATGCTGCCTAAGGCAGCGGCAGTTACCCACTCTACCATTGGGAGACTGATGGGGCTGCCGAACCAGAACAGATTTCGATAATTCCCCAGCAATTCATTGGTTTGCAGTAGGCTTACCATATTGGCATACTTTATGACATTCAAATGGCTCGTGGCAGGAGTCGCAGTACGGATACCGTACATCGCCAAAGGCAGCGCCAATGCGCCGATCCATCCGGCCGCAGCTCGTTTGGCGATAAGGGCGGCCAGCATGACCCACAGCCCCATCACAAACGCACCAGCCCATTTTGCAAGCAAAAACCGAAGTAGGTATTGCCCAACTGTAATCTGCATTGTGCAGCGCATCAATGCGGGAACACTTTGAATCGTGCGATTCATATGCCCCAAGCTGAACGATGCCGAGCAATATGCGAGGTTGACCCCATACAGCACCATCAGAACGACCAATAAGCTGGCAGCAAATGCCGCCAGCTTTGCAATGGCCGTTTTCAGCCGTCCACCGGGAAGACTGCGAATTAAACTTAGCAATCCGCTGTCGCGCTCTTGGCGCACAAGAATCAACGCAAGTAAGAGCATAGATGCCAGCAGGATAAGGTCGGTGAACGCATAGCTGATGGCTGTGTACAGACCTTTCTGCGGGTAATAGTCTATGGGTGTCTCCGTTAGTCCGGCGTAAACCTGTGCGGTCAATTCGATGTTTTTCAAATCGTACCCGGTACGGTCGTTTTGAAAAATTGAGATGCCGGACAGCTGAGATGCCTTGGTCTGAACGCTATCCAGAAAGTCGCTGTAGGCCGCCACGGTGTCATATTCGCTTTGCAGCTGGCTGAACAGGCGGTACTCTGTATTCAAGTTATCCGTGAACAGAGTATAGGTCTTGTCTGTATACTCTTGTTCATAGGCATCGAACATGGCGGCATTGTCCTGCCGATACTGAGTGAGTCCATAGCCGCCGTAAGCCTGTTCCCGATAATACTGCCCGATTTTTACAAGGCTTTCTATCTCAGTGTATTTATTGTGAAGATAGGCTCCCTTTTCTTCCATGGTTTTATCGGAAAGCTCGGCACCTACTGCGCGATAGGCTGATGCAGGAGGCTGCTTGGCCGTGGGGCGGGTACCCATCCACAGCAGTAGGAGATTGGCAGCCGCCAGTATAGCCAACAGGGCAGGGAACACTCGGCTGCCCCAGACTTTGCGGAGTTCAGCAAAAAACAGGCTCATTTACCGTCTCCCTCACCAAACACGTTCAGGTACACATCTTCCAGTCCTTGGCCGGGAGCATATTTTTCAACAAGCTCCGGCACGGGCGCGGCGTCCACGATCTTGCCGGCGCGCAGCAAAATAACTTTGGTTGCCACCGTTTCCACATCCGAAACAACATGTGTTGCCACAAGGATGATTCGCTCTTTAGCCATATCTGCCAGTAACTCGCGCAGACGGACGCGTTCTTTAGGGTCAAGACCTGCCGTTGGTTCGTCTAAAATTAACAGCTTCGGATCTCCAAGCAGGGCGGATGCCAACAGCAGGCGCTGCTTCATGCCGCCGGAATAAGCAGAAAGGCGCTTGTCCAACTCGGCAGTCAAATTTACGGCGGCTGCTACGCGATCTACCTCGGCCGCAACAGCTTTTCGAGGGATTTCTTTTAAGGCAGCCATGTAGGCAAGAAAACGCCGCCCGGTATAACTGTCATACAGCCCCTGCTGCTGTGGCATATAGCCAAGAATGCGGCGGAAGGTGATACCCGATGCGGGCTTACCACACCAGAGGACTTCACCGGAGTCAGGAGCAAGAGTGCCTGTGATGATGTGAATTAAAGTAGACTTTCCTGCTCCATTTGGCCCAAGCAATCCGTAAAGTCCTGGCGTTAGTGTAATTGACACCCCTGACAGAGCTTTTTTCACTTGTGGCTGTGCATTTTTTCTGAGTGTAAACAGAGAAATTTGCGAAATATATGTTTTGTGAATTGAATCAAGTGTAAAGGTATGCCTCATAATTACAATCCAAATTTACCTATGAAATTTTAACAATAGGTAGAATTATTCGAATGCGTCTTTAACCATTGAATAGCCGTTTTGATTTGAATTTATATAATCCTGCTTTGTGATGAAGGCGTATATGTTAGCAACATAATCGAAGTTGGAAACTGTACCGTCTTCAGAAACAGAGGTAGGAGTATACGTTTTATAATCTGTGGCAACATAACAAGTGTCACCAATGGTTGTCAACACATATACCGGACGATTATTGTATGGGGTTTGCAATGTGAATTCTGTACAATTACGTGTGCCAAAATCCAGAATGTAAGAGCACACACCATACGATCCATCGGTCGGTATATCAGATGCCGTCGTTTGTGCTTCGGTAATCATTAAATTCCCATCAAATAGATACCGCATACTTGGGGCGCCGAAGCCTTCTTTTACTGTAAAAGAAGCACTTGCTTGCTCTTTATCAGATAAACGGATTCTTTGGACAGAGTTCGCCTGCTCGTCGAGGACAAAGAGGTATCCGTCTTGAATCATCGAATTCCCGCTCGAGCTACTGTCAACAAAAAACGGATCGGACATTGTTTTGCTTTGCGGATCATACATGCAATAACTGATTCCGTCGGAAGAAAGATGATTAAAGCACAGTTCATTGTTTACACCATCGCACAAAGAATAGTGGTCGCTATCGGATCCCAAGTCCATCACTTTTTCAGAAGTTCCATTCTCGAAGCTCACATACCACAGCTGATATGTGACGTTCCCGCTATCATTAATCTCGTAAAGATCAAAATAGAGATCATTCCCAGAGGTGCAAAAGCCGCCTTGCATATATTGATTGGATGCGAGTTCAAATACGGTTCGACGATTGGAACCATCCATATTCATCAGCATCCCATGCGGGTTACTGGAGTCGGTGGTTTCAGTAAAGACGACCAAAAGCTGATCGCCAACACGCAAAAGCATAGGCGGAAACATCGCTGAAGGTGTAGCTATGTAACTGGGGCAGCTTTCATCTGCATGTGTACAATTGGGGTTCGCGCATAAGAAAATGCGTTCCTTTGTATTGGCATCAGTATAAAATATGTTTGCAGAGTCCGGAAACACTGTTTGCAGTTCATAGATTCCGGAGTCAGTGGTAACATATAAACCGTCCCCTGCAGATGTAAAAACATTGTTGGAAGCGGGAACTTCTGTAGAGTCAGTAGCGGGGTCCACTGTGGCAGTGGCGGCTGACGAGGATGCGATTTCAGTGTTGGCCGCGTTGCATCCACTAAGGCAGGCGATGGCCAAACCTAAAGACAACAACTTATAAGTAAATTTCATGTTTCCTTAAAACCTTTCTTTACAAAAGTTGAAAAATGCAAATAAACCAACGCAAGTGCAACACTGTGCTTTGAGACGATGCCTTTGACAGGTCATTAGTGTTTCACTTGCGCTGGTCTAATAGCAATCAAATCCCGTATGAACTTACTTTTGAATGTCTATCATAGGGGAATCTGAAATTGCGCCGGAAGGTTAGTGGACGCGCACCCAAACAGAAATGCCGCTGCCACCGAAATAGACGGTACTCCAGTCGCCAACAGGCTCACGGGCGGTTAAAAGCTCCCGAGAAGTGTACAAACGAATTACGGATTCGCTATTGTCAGCCAGGCGCGAATCAGCAGAGCCCGTAGAAAGAGGCCAAATAATTGCACGGCCACCATTATCAGAACGATTTACGGCATAATTGACATTTGCGGTAACCATCATGTAGTAACCGGTGTAGCCCTTGCGAGTTCCGATGATGAAATTCTGATCTGTTCCCATCGTGTCGGTTTTCATCAGGTTCAATGCACGCC
>OHRD01000972.1_pt1 | contig 10767 bp, 8 predicted proteins | sample 1578371 | NCBI WGS metagenome assembly OHRD01 (sample SAMEA3879505, study PRJEB24766) | human gut metagenome | biome: human-associated habitat; feature: feces | place: USA | collected 1985/1987
TTCGGCTAATCTTTTCCGGGCGGCGTCTGCCGCCCCGTACATATTTACTTGCAAGCATTTCCAGCCCCTCCGTGGCAAACGGATTTATTATTATAAAGGAAGCGCATTGCAAAACGAATATTCACTGTTACCTGAAAGGAAGGCGATTTTTATGCAGATTTTGACTCACCTTATTTTTTTGCTCAACCTGCTCAAGACCCTGATCAACCATTTTTCTTGATGGGTGGTGGCGCTGAGTGGAAACCGTTCTCAAAGCAATCTCAGATTGGATAAAGTCGCTGCTGACAGCGGCGATCATGTCCAATCTCTCCGGCCTGTTCGATGATGTGAACACCCAAGTGGGCAGTATCGCCCAGCAGGTGGGCACCAAACCATCCAGTTTTGAACCGCGCGTTTTCGCTATGATCGAGGCGTTGTCACGCAATGTGGTGCTGCCCATTGCTGGCGTAATTTTGACCTTTATTGCCTGTTATGAGCTGATCGAGATAATCACCCAGCACAACAACATGGCACAATTTGAACCGGCATTGATTTTGAAGTGGATTTTCAAAACTGCCATTTCGGTTTGGATGATCTCGAATACGTTTGACATCATCATGGCGGTGTTCGACGTGACGCAGCAGGTGGTGGCAAATTCCAGTGGCATTATTTCTGGCAACACGCGGGTGAACGACATCGGGCTTTCCATGCTGCAATCCAGCATGATGAGCATGGACGTAGGACCACTGTTCGGGCTGTTCTTGCAGTCCTTTTTTATCGGCATTACCATGCGCATCCTGTCCATCGTGATTTTTGTCATCGTCTACGGAAGAATGATTGAAATCTATATGATGGTCAGCCTTGCCCCGGTGCCCATGGCAACATGGGGCAACCACGAGCAATCCCATGTGGGACAGAACTATCTTCGTTCTCTGTTCGCGCTGGGATTTCAAGGTTTCCTGATTCTGATCTGCGTGGCGATCTACGCTGTTCTGCTCCAGAATGTTGCAATATCCGGGGATGCCATCAACTCGATCTGGAGCATCGTGGGGTATACCGTGCTGCTCTGCTTCTCGCTGTTCAAGACCAGCTCTGTCGCCAAAACTCTGCTGGGTGCCCATTGATTCGGAGGTGAAATTTTGGCAGCTTATATTTCCGTGCCGCGTGATTTCAGCAAGGTGAAGTCCAAAGTAGCCTTCAACCTGACCGCACGGCAGCTAATCTGTTTTGGTGCAGCGGCAGTCGTAGGGGTGCCGCTGTTCTTTGTTTTGCGGGATACCGCAGGCAATACCGGTGCTACCCTCGGCATGATGGCGGTCATGCTGCCCATGTTCTTTCTGGCCATGTACCAGAAGAACGGTCAGCCCGCCGAAAAGATCCTGCGGTACTACCTTCAGGCACGATTTGTTCGCCCAAAGGTGCGTCCGTACCAGACCCGCAATTACTATGCACTGCTTATGAAGGGAGATGACGCCCATGATTCCGTTTCTGAAAAAGAATAAGGACGGCAAAAAGCCGCCCAAGCCCACGGTTCCCCGCACGGCACAGGAGAGCGTTCCGTTCCAGCGGATGTTTGAGGACGGCACCTGCCGTGTCCGTCCCGGCTACTACACCCGCACCATCCAGTATCAGGATATCAACTATCAGTTGGCGCAGCAGGAGGATAAGACCGCCATTTTCGAGGAATGGTGCAGTTTTCTCAACTTTTTTGACAGCTCTATCCACTTTGAGCTGTCCTTTGTGAATACCGCTACGGACAGCGCAGACTTTGAGAAGTCCATCCGCATCCCGTACCAGCAGGATGGTTTTGACGATGTGCGAGCCGAGTACAGCCAGATGTTGCGGCAGCAGCTTTCCAAGGGCAACAACGGTCTGACCAAGACCAAATTCCTGACCTACGGCATCGAGGGCGACAGCATGGCGCAGGTCAAACCCCGGTTGGAGCACATCCAGAACGACCTGATGAACAACTTTCACAGGTTGGGCGTTCTGGCAAAGCCGCTGGACGGTACGGAACGTCTGCGGCTGATGCACGGGATGTTGAACATGGATGGAGCCAACAAGTTCCACTTCAACTGGAAAGACCTTGTGCCCAGTGGTCTGTCCGTAAAGGATGCCATTGCCCCCACTGCGCTGGCGTTTAAGAACAGCCGCACCTTTCAGATGGGCGGCATCTTCGGAGCGGTCAGCTTTCTGAATATCACGGCTTCTGACCTGAGCGACCAGTTGCTGAAGGATTTCCTTGATATGGATTCCAGTCAGATCGTTACCATGCACATCCAGTCCGTTGACCAGAACAAGGCCATCAAAACCATCAAGCACACCATCACCGAACTCGATAGATCAAAGATCGAGGAGCAGAAGAAAGCCGTCCGCGCTGGATACGACATGGACGTGCTGCCGTCTGATTTGGCGACTTATGGCAGGGATGCCAAGGCACTTTTGAAGGAATTGCAGAGCCAGAACGAGCGGATGTTCCTTGTCACTTTTCTGGTGCTGAACACCGGCAAGACCGGGCAAGAACTGGAAACCAACGTGTTTCAGGCAGTCAGCATTGCCCAGAAGCACAACTGCGAATTATGCCGCCTTGATTTTCAGCAGGAGCAGGGGCTTATGTCCTCGCTGCCGCTGGCAGACTGCCAAATCGAGATCCAGCGGGGGCTGACCACCAGTAGCACGGCGATTTTTGTGCCGTTTACCACACAGGAGCTGTTCGACAACGGTAAGGAAAGCCTGTATTATGGCTTGAACGCCCTGTCCAACAACCTGATTATGGTAGACCGCAAAAAGCTGAAGAACCCCAACGGTCTGATTTTGGGCACTCCCGGTTCCGGTAAATCCTTCAGCGCAAAGCGTGAGATCTGCAATGCGTTCCTCGTGACGGACGATGATATTATCATCTGTGACCCAGAATGTGAGGTGCGACACGAAGTCGCGTAATGTGCGTAATGTATTGTGTATAAACACTGCTCTATCCATTTGGAGTAACCCTACTGTGACCTGCACTGGTCAAAAGCCGGCGTTGGGAAGCTCACAGGACAATATGGGAAATCTGCCAGCCTAAAGCGGATGTACTGTTAGGGTAAAGAATGCTATGTCGAACGTAATGTGAATCATCGTAAGGATCGTTACAGGGAATAGGTGAAATAAGGCTGATACACCTACACCAAAAGGTGTTGGAGGTGGCCGAGGGGCCTTTCGCTACCCCGAAGCAAATGGACACAAATCCTCCCGGTTCAAAGATGGCGGCTAAGGCATTCGAGAATTATGCATTACGTGGAACGTGGAAAACCCTATGCGTTCCTTGAACAAAGGTATCGACCTCGCAAGAGGAAGAAATGGCGCAGAGGGTATGAGATGGAATAAAAAGCGAAAGGTTCACTGTAACGGTGAGCATAGGGGTTCAAAATTTGCCCTGACCTGAAAGGGCGCTGACTTATTCCGGGTATTTCATGGCAAGATTGGAGGTATTCCTGTGAACGATAAGTATTCAACGACGGAAGGTAAAACTTCTGAGAAGCTGTCGGACGAAGCTATGTTGAGTGCCCAATGGAAAAACATTGACTGGCATAAGGCAGAGCGGGAAGTCAACAGGCTACAAATCAGGATTGTCAAGGCAACTCAGCAAAAAGACTACAACGCAGTAAAACGACTTCAGTATCTTCTGACACATTCCTTTTACGCCAAAGCACTGGCTGTCAAGCGTGTCGTAACCAACGACGGGCGCAGAACTCCCGGTGTGGATGGTGTTCTCTGGAACACTCCGGCGAAGAAAATGGCAGCGGCTCTATCGCTGACAGATAAAAGGTATCGTGCACGTCCTCTCCGTAGAGTGTATATCGAAAAGAAGGACAAGAAGAAAAAACGTCCGTTGGGGATTCCCACGATGTATGACCGCGCAATGCAGGCTCTTTATGCTTTGGCACTGGAGCCGGTGGCGGAAACAACAGCAGATGGGAAATCCTTTGGTTTCCGAAAAGGAAGATGCGCACAGGATGCCTGCGAATATCTGTTCAATGCACTGTCGCGCAAGCACATTTCTCCGAAGTGGGTTTTGGAGGGTGACATCAAAGGTTGCTTCGACCATATCAGCCATGATTGGCTTTTGGCGAACATCCCCATGGACAAGAACATTTTGAAGCAGTTCTTAAAGGCAGGATTTATCTATCAGCGCGAACTCTTTCCTACCGAGGAAGGAACTCCGCAAGGTGGTATTATCTCCCCCATTCTGGCGAACATGACGCTGGATGGTATCGAGAAGAAGCTGGTCGAACGCTTTCACACGAACGCGCTCGGTAAGGTCGATTCAAGATTTAAGAATGCCCACAAAGTAAACTTCGTCCGCTATGCAGACGATTTTGTGGTCACAGCGGCAACACCTGAACTGGCTCTTGAAGCAAAGGAGCTGATTCGAGAGTTTCTCGCTGAACGCGGATTGGAACTTTCTGATGAAAAGACCGTTGTCACCAACATTGACGATGGTTTCGACTTCCTCGGCTGGAACTTCAGAAAGTATAACGAAAAGCTGATTATCAAGCCTTCCCAAAAGGCGGTTAAGGCTATCGTTTCCAATATCTCTGACACGATTCTCCGCAGAGGAAAAGCGTGGCAGCAAGATGTTCTGATTATGAAGTTGAATGAACAAATTCGAGGTTGGACTAATTACCACCAGTCCGTATGCGCAAGTGATGCGTTCGCGCATCTGGACTATGTCCTGTACGAACTGCTGTGGCGATGGGCTAAAAGACGGCACCCAAAGAAGAACAAGTGGTGGATTTCCACGAGATACTGGCATCGTGTCGGTAATCGGAACTGGGTGTTCTCTACGGAAAACAAGGAGCTGATACGGGTGGACAGCACAGCCATTGTGCGACATACCAAGATAAAAGCTACTGCAAATCCGTTCCTCGATGAGGCGTATTTCCAAAAAAGGAAATTCGATAAAGGAATGCACCGGCTGACTGGAAAATTCAAGATGATTTGGAAAAACCAGAACGGACTGTGCTACCACTGCGGAATGCCGATGGATGTAACGGAAGAAAGAGAAATCTTCTACCTTGCACCAAAGGCAAAGGCTGGCATGGAAGATGTTCGCAATATGCGCTACGTTCATTGCACCTGTCAGAGAATTTATGCTGAGAACCGCTTGAAAAAGTGATGAAATGCTTGAGCCGTATGACGGGAAACTGTCACGTACGGTTCTTAGGCGGGAAAGCGGTGGTAACACCGCTGACCCAGCCGATTACGCTCCGCTGGTGGAGCGTCTGCATGGGCAGGTCATCCACATCAGCCCCGCCAGCACCCAGTATATCAACCCTATGGACATCAACAGCAACTATTCGGAAGAGGATAACCCGCTGGCTTTGAAAGCCGACTTTGTACTGTCCCTGTGCGAACTGGTGGTGGGCGGCAAGGAGGGCTTGCAGCCAGTGGAAAAGACGGTCATTGACCGCTGCGTCCATGTGATCTATCGCAAGTATTTCGAGAATCCCACCCCGGAAAATATGCCGCTGTTGGAAGATCTGTACAACGCCCTGCTGACGCAAGACGAACCGGAAGCCCGCCATGTGGCGGCTGCGCTGGAAATCTACGTTAAGGGCAGTCTGAACATTTTTAACCACCACACCAACGTGGATATCAATAACCGCATTGTCTGTTTTGACATCAAGCAGCTTGGCAAGCAGTTGAAGAAACTCGGTATGCTTATCGTGCAGGATGCCGTGTGGGGGCGTGTGACCGCCAACCGCAGTGCCGGAAAATCCACCCGGTACTATGCAGATGAGTTCCATCTTTTGCTGAAAGAGGAGCAAACTGCGGCATACAGCGTTGAAATTTGGAAGCGTTTTCGTAAGTGGGGCGGCATCCCGACAGCCCTAACGCAGAACGTCAAAGATCTGCTGGCAAGTCCCGAAGTATCGAACATTTTCGAGAACTCGGACTTTGTGTATATGCTCAATCAGGCGAATGGTGATCGGCAAATCCTCGCAAAGCAGCTCAATATCTCTCCCCATCAGCTTTCCTACGTTACCCACTCCGGCGAAGGTGAAGGACTGCTGTTTTTCGGTAACGTGATCCTGCCCTTTGTCGATCATTTCCCGAAAGACCTTGAACTCTACCGCATCCTTACGACCCGCCTTTCCGAAGTTGCGGAGGCTCAAAAACATGAGTGAGAAACAGCCAAAGCTGAAATTTGAGGAAGACAAGGAGCGCACGGCCACGCGCTCTCCTCCGAAAAAGTCCAAAGTGGAGCAGTCTAAGCCCAAAAAGCAGAAGCTGAAACTGGACGCAGATAAAGCTGCGGAAAAGGCGCAGCACCTGCGTTTTGGCAAAGCCGAGATCACTCCGGATGAAGCATCCCGCATGACAAAACAGCAGAAACGTGCTATGTATGCCGCTGCTGCCGCCCGGTCTGCGGTGCATCGGGAGGTTGACCAGTACGAGGACGATAATGTGGGCACGCAGGCTTTAAGCGAGGGCGAAAAGGCAGCAGGAAATGTCCGGGATATTTCCAAGAGCATCTATGCCCGGAAGCTGAAAAAGAAAGCCAAGATGCAGGGCAAGAAGGGTGCCAAAACCGCACAATCTTCCCCACAGAAGCCGACTGCGGCACAAGATGCAGGAGCATCCTGCACCGGCGAGGGCGGCTCCAACTGGCTCTCCCGATGGCGGCAGAAACAGGATATTCAGAAAAGCTACCGTGCCGCAACCCGGTCGGACGGCACCGCTGCACAGACCGCAGGCGGCAAAGCGGTATCCAATGGCACCACTGCTGCGAAGTCTGGCATGGAACAGGTCATCGACAAAGGAAAATCGGTGGTCAGTACCGCAGTCAACGGCATTGCCAATTTTGCAAAAAGCAACGCACACGTTCTTTTGATCGTGGGCGTTTTTCTTTTGCTCTTGCTGCTGGTCATGTCGGCATTTTCGTCCTGTTCCATTCTGTTTTCAGGCACCACGCAGGTATCCGGTCAGACCATTTACACCGCAGAGGACCGGGACATCCGGGGAGCCGAAACCGACTACAAGAAGCTGGAAAAGGAGCTGGACAAAAAGATCAAACGCACCCCCACCGACCACCCCGGCTACAACGAGTACCAGTATCACCTTGACCCCATCGAGCATGACCCATGGCAGTTGACCTCTTTTCTCACGACTCTCTATGACGATTACACCCGGTCAGAGGTGCAGGGCAAGTTGAAGGAGACCTTCAAAAAGCAGTACAAGCTGACCACATGGGTGGAGGTGCAGATACGGTATAAGACCGTCTGGGTCATGACTCCCGCAGGAATCCCAGTCCCCACGCAGGTGCCCTACGAGTACCGCATCTTCCACACCAAATTGGTGAACAGAGGGCTGGAAGTGGTCATTCGTGAGGAACTGGACAACGACCAGTGGAAACGCTATGAGATCTTTCAGGATACGCTGGGTGGTCGGCCTTATCTGTTCAACGGCGGTCTGCCGCCCGGTGGCTCCGATGGCTCCGGCACACCCGGCATCGACTATCAGGTTCCTGCGGAAGCCCTGACGGACAGCGAGTTTGCCGCTATCTACAAGGAGGCGCAAAAGTATGTGGGCACGCCCTACGTCTGGGGCGGTTCTACCCCGGAAACCGGGTTTGATTGCTCCGGCTACGTTTGCTGGGTCTACAACCAGAACGGCTACAATGTGGGGCGCACCACCGCCAACGGTCTGTGGAACAAGAGCCAGCACATTTCCGAAGCCGAAGCAAAGCCCGGCGACCTTGTTTTCTTTGAAGGAACGTATGATACGCCGGGGAAAAGTCATGTGGGCATCTACCTTGGAAACGGCAAGATGGTGTCTGCCGGAGACCCCATAAAGTATGCTGATATTCACTCGTCCTACTGGCAGAAATACCTGTCCGGTTTTGGACGGCTTTCAAAATGATTGGAGGAAGAAATGAGCGAAAAACTCGATAAACTGCGCGCTTCTCTGGAAAAGGAAAGGGAACGTCGCATTAAGATCAACACTCGCATTGAAAGCCTTGAGCGGCGGATTCAGGAAGCAGAAGCTGCCGAGGTCAACGAGATGGTGCGCACCGCCAAGGTCACGCCGGAACAGCTTGCCGCCCTGCTGCGCCAGTCTGCAACTTCCACCCCGACCCCGGCTGCGCTGTCCGCAGTCGGTGCTACGTTCAACAAGGAGGAATCTGATAATGAAGATGATAAATAAGTTCTGTGCCCTGATGTTGTCGGTGGCACTGTGCGCTGGTATGGCGGCTCCTGCTTTTGCCTATGGCGGTGAGCCTACGGAGGAAGTGGAACAGCCTATCCTGACTTCTACCACCGATGAAGAAGATGTAGTCACAGTGACCGATGAGGAAACCGGTGCTCTGACCCCGGAGGGCAATCTGACGCTGGTGGACGATTACCACACAAGTTACTCGGATGGCAGCGGTCAGCAGTTTATCACGCTGGTGTCGAAGTCGGGTGCGACTTTCTATCTGGTGATTGACCGCAACGCCAAGGGGCAGCAGACCGTCCACTTTATGAATCTGGTGGACGAAGCAGACCTTTTGGCTCTGATGGAAGAGGATGCTGCCGATGCCTACACCGCCGAAAAAGAAGCGGCGGCGCAGGCAGAGCAGGAGCGCAAACAGGCCGAAGAGGATGCGAAAAAGGCTGCGGAAGAAGCGGAGGTATCCGGTTCTGAACAGACTGGTGGCAACAAAGTTACGAAGTATGCTGCCACATTTTTAGGCGTACTGGCGCTGGTCGGTTTGGTTGCTGGCGGCGGCATTTACACCTTTATGAAGCAGAAGCAGAAAAAGCAGGCAGAAAAAGAAGCCCTTGACCCCGATGCAAACTACACTGAGGACAAGGGCGACTTTGAAATCCCTGTGGAGGATGAGCCGGAAGAGACCGGCGAGGAGGATAACGCAGAAGAATAATTCTATTGGCGGCATTTGCCGCCGTACATATTGCAATCCAAAACAGATTGGAGGGATTCTTATCGCAAAATTGATCGTGGCGGAAAAGCCGTCGGTTGCCATGTCCTACGCCAAAGTCCTCGGTGCGACCAACCGTCAAGACGGTTATCTGGAGGGCAACGGCTATCTGGTAAGCTGGTGCGTGGGACATCTGGTGGAGCTGGCACCGCCCAATGTCTACGATGCCAAGTATGTTAAGTGGAGTATCGCAGATTTGCCCATTCTGCCGCAAAAGTGGCAGTATCTGGTGTCTGCGTCCACCAAAAAGCAGTTTGGCATCCTGCAAAAGCTGATGCACCGCCCGGATGTGGAGAGCATTGTGAACAGTTGCGATTCCGGCCGGGAGGGAGAACTGATCTTCCGGCTGGTCTATGAACAGGCTGGATGTAAGAAACCTGTTTCTCGCCTATGGCTGTCCAGCATGGAGGAATCCGCCATCCGGGAGGGCTTTGCCCATCTCAAACCGTCAACTGAATACGATGCGCTGTACAACGCAGCTCTGTGCCGGGAACGTGCCGACTGGATGGTCGGCATCAATGCGTCCCGGCTTTTTTCGTGCCTGTACGGTCAACCGCTGGCGGTGGGGCGTGTTATGACCCCGGTGCTTGCCATGACGGTGGTGCGGGAAGCCGCCATTGCCGCCTTTGTGCCGGAGAAATTCTACACGGTTGCCCTGACCCTTGCGGACGGCGGCACCGCATCCAGCAAGCGGTTTGCCCAGAAAGCGGATGCCGAACTGCTGCTTTCCAAATGCCGAAAGGAGGGGCGTGTCACGGTGCAGAAGATGGAACACAAGGAGAAATCCGAAAGCCCGCCGCAGCTCTATGACCTTACTGCATTGCAGCGGGATGCCAACCGTCTGCTGGGATTTACGGCACAGCAGACCTTGGATTATGCCCAAAGCCTTTACGAAAAGCGGCTTATCACCTACCCCCGCACGGACAGCCGGTTTTTGACGGAGGATATGGCGGCTTCCCTTCCGGGACTGGTGACGGACACGGGCAGGGCGTTTGCCGTGGAGGAGCCGATTCCCATCCATGTGCAGCAGGTCATCAATGGCGGCAAAGTCACCGACCACCATGCGCTGCTGCCTACGAAAAGCATGGCAAACGCAGATCTTGCCGCCCTCCCTGCCGGGGAGCGGAATGTCCTGCGGCTGATTGCCGCACGGCTGCTCTGCGCTGTGGGCGAACCGCACTGCTATGCAGAAACTACGCTCACCACCATCTGCGCTGAAGAGGAGTTTTCCGCAAAAGGCAAGGTGGTATTGTCCGATGGATGGAAAGCGGTGGAGCGAAAAATGCTGGGCGAGCTGCTGGGCAAGCAGAAAGAACCGGCTGTTCTGCCGGATGTGCAGGAGCAGAGCCAGTGTTGCGTTACCGGTGCCGAACTGAAGGAAGGTCAAACGTCCCCGCCGAAATCCTACACGGAAGACACCCTCCTGTCAGCTATGCAGGCAGCGGGTGCGGACAGTATGCCGCAGGGCGTGGAGCGTCAGGGCATCGGCACTCCGGCGACCAGAGCCGCCACCATCGAAAAGCTGGTGCAGAAGGGTTTTCTGGAACGCAAGGGCAGCAAGAAAACCAAGGTGTTGCTGCCCACCGACAAAGGCAAAGCCCTCATCACCGTGATGCCCGAAGAGATCCAATCCCCGGAAATGACCGCCGATTGGGAAACAAAACTGCTGCGTATTGAGCGCGGCGAAATGGAGCCGAACGAATTTATGACTGAAATCAAAGAGATGATCTCCTCGCTGGTAACGACCACCGAGGCTACGAAAGGAGCGAATGCGCTTATGAAAAACAAAATCATTGGTGTCTGTCCGAACTGCGGTGCAAATG
>OHRD01000982.1_pt1 | contig 10696 bp, 8 predicted proteins | sample 1578371 | NCBI WGS metagenome assembly OHRD01 (sample SAMEA3879505, study PRJEB24766) | human gut metagenome | biome: human-associated habitat; feature: feces | place: USA | collected 1985/1987
ACCCAGGCAAACGGCACTCTCGCCGCTGTCGAAGTCGCTACCGGTGTTGACGCCAAGTTCTTCAACGAGAACCTGTTCGTCAGCAAGAACACCCAGTACAACGGCAAAAACCTGATCGTTGACGATGCCACCGTCTTCCTGGTCCGCAACAACACTACCAATCCCTACACCTTCAAGTCCATCGTTGGTCTCGGCAACATCGACAACTATGCTCAGGCTGAGGTCGACTTCGTCGATCTGAACGGTGATAAGGTCGCCGATTACGTCTACGTCATCGCCGATCCCGTTGCCGCCAAGGTCACCAGCCTCTTCTACTATGCCAACGAGCAGGTCTCCTATGACGCCAAGACCGGTGTCTACACCATCCCCGGCTACGTTGACGGCGTGAAGAGCAACATCTACGGCTCCAAGGACGACGCTATCGTCCTCACCCTGCTCAACGCCCTCAGAACCCAGGCTACCAATAAGGTCGCCGGCGGTCTCTTCAAGGTCGCTCTGAGCAACAACTACGTCAAGGATTATGTCGCCATCGCTGCGATCGGCACTGAGACCATCAGCTCCGTTGACATCACCGCCTTCACCGGCTATCCCATGGCTGCTGCCTACGCCGGCTACACCGTTAAGGTCGACTCCATCGTGGGCGCTGAGAAGGATACCTACAAGAACTCTGTCTACACCGACTATGTCGATGGCACCATCACTGGCGACAAGTTCTACACGGTTTCCGGCAACGGCGTTGACGGCCTGACCAAGATGCCTCTGGCTCTCGGCGACGTCACCACGCAGAATGTCATCGTTGTTTACAACGCTGAGACCTCTGCCACCTCCGCCACCCTCAACCGTCTGGCGCTCCAGGTTTACGCTGTGAACAAGGTCGACACCTCCACCAACCCCGATCCTCTCGCTACCTCTTACACCTACACCCTGAACATCGTGAATAAGGATACCGGTGCTGTTCTCCAGTCCTACTCCAAGACTGTTAAGAATCCCATTGATGGCACCTACACCATCACCCTTAATGGTGCTGCTACTGAGTTCGGCGTCTCTACCGCCAAGCTCACCGCTTTCGGTCCCGACTCCATCACCCTCACCATCGACAGAACTGTTGGCAAGCTCACTGATTCTGGTGTTCTCAACGCTTACTACGCCAACTAATCATTGACGTAAGCGCAAAAAATCTCTGAATAGAGTTTCAGCCCCCGGCTCTTTTGAGCCGGGGGCTGTTTTTTGTTTTTCTGCGTCTCAGTCCGCGTCACAGCCGAGCACCACATAATAATATGTTTTGCCCGCCTCATTGAACTGGATGGCAGGCGGGGCGAAATACTGATCCTCTTCCTGCTGGCAGAACCAGCTTACGCTGCTGTTGTCCCATATCGCCGCGTTGCCCCGGTTATTCGAGTTGTAAAACCCGCTGACACCGCGCAGCGCCCAGTGCTGCGTGTCGCTCTGCTCGCTCACCATCACAAGCAGCGGGTAAAAGCCGCAGTCGATCTTGTTGGGATTTTCCGCGCCGCTCAGACCATTGCCGGCGTAGCTGCCGTATTTGATGCGGCAGATTTTACCGTTTGCGATCGTCTGCGCCAATGCCGTGATGCGCTCCGCCGCCGTGCCGTCGGCCTCGCTGCGCGCGTCACCCTCAGCCTTGAGCGCCGCGTCGATGCTCGCAAACGCGGCATTGAAGTCCTGCATTTTGATCGGGTCCTCCTTGACCCACTGCGGCAGGTCGAAATTTGTCGTCTTGTCCATGCGCTTTCCCCCAAAATATAATGTTGGAAAAGGCAGCCCACACCCCCCTGCAAACGCGGGAACACTGATGCATGATTTGCCTTTTCATGATACGCCGTATCATGAAGAAACGTTGCACACAACGCGGCAAAAAGCTGTACCGCCTCCGGTATTAGAATTCACGATACAACAAATTGCTGCGTTTTGTGCAGCGATCACCGTTGTGCGCGGGAACTTTTTCGGCTATCATACGTCTATAGAAGTATCCGAAAGAAATGAGGAACGAACGATGAAGAAGCTCCTTTCCCTCCTGCTCCCCCTCGCGCTCCTGCTCTCCCTGACCGCCTGCGGCGAAAAAAGCGCAGACGAGGCCGCGCGCCAAACCCCGCCGACACTGACGGTGACAAGTGCAAACGCTTGCAGCGTCACCCTCAAAAGCAGCAGCTACGACTGGACCTACACTCAGGGCCTACAGAGCATGACCGCCATTGCCTGCGGCGCGCACCCGCTGGACGAAACCTCCCGTGACATCACGCCTGTACTGGAAATGCCCTTTACAGTGTCGGCCGCCTATTTCTACACCGTAACGCTCGATTTTGGCGATAATTCGCCCGATTCCGTCAGTCTCCGCTGCTGGCCGTCCGATGCCTGGGGCAGCACCGGCATGCCGTCCGAGACCGTGACCGCCCAGCAGCAGGATAACGGCACATTCCGCGCAGAACTGCCGCAAAGCGGCGGCATTTTCGCCGTCGACGCGCTCTGGGACGGCAGCAGCGCGACCTACACCTTCTGCACGCAGGCGGAGGGGAGCGAAGAGCTCCACCCGGGCGCGGTGCTCAGCATCGGCGAGAGCGAAGACATCCGCAAGATCGACATCTCGTGGCGCAGCGGCGGCGTGAACATCTATGCCGCCGAGCAGAGCGCGCAGATCAGCGTGAAGGAGGAATCCGCCGCGCCGCTCGCCGAGAGCGAGAAGATGGTCTGCGCGATCGACGGCGACACGCTGCGCATCCGCTTCCTCGGCGACGCTTACCGCGGCAGCTACGACGGGGAAAAGCACCTCGACGTGGGACTTCCGAGGGAACTGGTCAGCGCCGGTCACTTTGAGGAGATCAAAGTCGAAACAACGGACGCCTACGCCTACGTGAGCGCCGATGCGCAGAAGATCGAGCTTTCGACGCTCAGAGGCGATGCGCGCGTGATGTGCGCGAACTGCCCGGAGGTGGAGATCGAGACCACGAGCGGCAATGCCGGTGTGGTGGACGGCACATGGGGGAAAATCGAGCTCTCGACCGTCTCCGGCGCGATCGAGCTGGCGGGCGATGCGGAGAGCGCCGAGATCGAAACCGCGAGCGGCAAGGTGGATATCGCCGGCGCGCTCGGCGCGCTGGACTTCGAAAGCGTCAGCGGCAACCTGATTTTGGCTACCGAGCGTGCGCTGCGCCTTGATGCCGAAACGGAGAGCGGCAGCATCTATCTGACCCTTCCCGCGCAGGACGGCTTTACTCTCGACTATGAAACGAAAAGCGGCGCGTTCCGCTCCGCGCTCACCGAGCGCGAAGGAACGCTCATCGCCTGCGGCGACCACGAAGCGTACTACACCGTGCCCGCGCTCGAGGGCGGTGAGATGAGCGAGCTGGAAATTTCGACGGTCAGCGGCACGTTGACGATCGATGCCTCCTCCGGCAGCAACTAAAGCGCAAAAAAAGAGAGCGGCAGCGCCGCTCTCTTTTTTTCGTTATTTCTCGTCGATTGCAAGCCACGTCTGGTCGAAGCCGTAGGGGAGCAGCTCCTTGATGTGCAGGTGCTTTTCCTCGTTGTCCTTGTTCAGGCACACGACCTCCATGTCGGGCCCGAACTCGTAGAGCACCTGACGGCACGCACCGCAGGGGTAGCAGTAGTCGTCGCTGCGCCCGGCGATGACGATGCGCTTGAAGCGCCGGTGCCCCTCGCTCACGGCCTTAAACGCCGCGGTGCGCTCGGCGCAGTTCGTCAGGCCGTAGCTCGAATTTTCGATGTTGCAGCCGGTGAAGACCGCGCCGTCCTCACATTCGAGCGCCGCGCCCACGGGAAAGTGGGAATACGGCACATACGCCATGTCCAGCATGGCGACGGCCTTCGCCTTGAGTTCTTCTAACGTTGCCATAAAAACGCCTCCTCACCAGTCTACGCCGAGATCAGGACGGACTTGCGTATCCATGATGTCCTCGGCGTTATAGAATTGCAGATAGCGGCTGCGCGAGTGGCGCAGCGTGGTGCCGTCCGGATGCAGACGGTCGCAGATGACGGCGGAAATGTCGGGCTTCACATAGCTGAACGAACTCGTGCCGACGCTCGCGAAGATGCGGAAGCCCTGGCTTTGCAGGTACTGGAAGCGCTCGCCGGTCTGGTGCCAGTCGTCACCGTCGGGACGGCCGCCGTGCGGATAGAACAAAATCTGCGTGGGGCCGACGAGCGAGCCGACCTCGTCCGCCCAGCGCTCGGTGTCGTTGATGACGGTCTGGAGCGCCTTGGTGTCGAGGCGGATGTGGCCCCAGGTGTGGCTGCCGAACGTCCAACCGGTCTCCTTCAAACGCGCTATGACGGGCTTGACGGCCTCGATCTCGCTCGCGCGGTAGGCATCGAACGCGGGGCGGTCGGGCGAATCTGCCGCGATGTCGCGGTCATCCTGCGTGCGATAGCCTAAAATACCCTGATAGCCCGTCAGTGAGAAGATGGCCTTCGCGCCGTTCAGCGAAAAGTCGGGGTGCTCGTAGACAAACTGGTCGAGAATGGGCGTCGCGTCGAGTTCCTTGGTCAAAAAGGTCTCATTTGTGTACGGATCGGTGCACTGCGCCCAGATCTCGCCGTCCTCGCCGACGACGAGCTTGCTCGTGAAGCCCTCGTCGAGCATATAGGGGTAGTAGTTCACGTCGTCAAAGCTGATGACGAGCGGCTTTTTGCCCTCTGGCAGCATCAGGGTGTTTCGCACCATGTGCGTGCCGGTCTCGTCCGTCACCTCGCTCCAGACGTCTTCCATCGCGACTAAGATGTAGCCCTTGTCGTACACGGACTGCAAAATTTTGTTGTATTCGTCGACCGTCACCATCCAGTCGTCGAGGCCGTAGCGCTGGTCCTGACTGGCATTGCAGTCGTGGAAGGCCCACTGCGGATAGGCGATGATCGGGTGGAAAAAGAGGTGCTCCACCACCTGATCCGGCCCCCAGGCCTGCGTGAGCTGGTCCTCGGACCAGTAGTTGCGCACGGCGTCGTAGGGGTCAGTTGTATCGTCAGTATTGTTGTCGGTGCCGCTGCCATTCTCGTCCGTGACGGTCTGATCGTCGCCGTCGGACGGCGTCGTCTTATCGCCGCAGGCAGTCAGCAGCGACAGTACCATCAGCGCGCTGAGCAGCAGCGCAAAAAAGTGTTTCATGTCAAAATCTCCTCTCTCAAAACTGCGCGGTCATTATAGCAGACTTCACTTCTTTTGACTACGCCTTTGACGCTTTTGTTCCCATTTGTAACTATTTACCACAAATAATTAAAGCGTCACAGCTTTTCGCATCCGCAGACGCGAAATGATTTCGAATCGTTTTTTGGCGCGACATGCGCGTGCCAAAAAACTCTTCTCGCTCCGCGCGTGTCGAAGCCGCCCTTTGGGCGGCAAGGCACGAAGCGGAGTGTAATTCTCAAAAAACAAGGGACACGTTTTCCGTGTCCCTTGTTTTTTGAAGAATTAAAAGTCTGCGTTGCCCACGGTTCTCGGATGCAGCTCCACGTCGCGGATGTTGCCGATGCCCGTTAAATACATCACCATGCGCTCGAAGCCGAGGCCGAAGCCCGCGTGACGGCAGGAGCCATAGCGGCGCAGGTCGCAGTACCACCAGTAGTCCTCGGGATTCATGCCGAGCTCGCGGATGCGCTTTTCGAGCAGCTCGATGCGCTCCTCGCGCTGGCTGCCGCCGATGATCTCGCCGATGCCCGGCACGAGGCAGTCCGCCGCGGCGACGGTTTTGCCGTCGTCGTTGAGGCGCATATAGAACGCCTTGATCTCCTGCGGATAGTCCGTGACGAACACGGGGCGCTTGAAGATCTGCTCGGTGAGGTAACGCTCATGCTCAGTCTGCAGGTCGATGCCCCACTCGACGGGGTAGTCGAACTTCTGGCCGCTCTCCTTTAAGAGCTTGACGGCCTCGGTATACGTCACGCGGCCAAAGTCGGAACTCTCGACGTGCTGGAGACGCTCCAGCAAACCCTTGTCGACAAAGCTGTTGAAAAACGCGAGATCATCCGGGCAGCGCTCCATCACGCGGCGGATGATATGCTTGACCATCGCCTCCATGACCTCAAGGTCGCCGTCGAGGTCGCAGAACGCCATCTCCGGCTCGATCATCCAGAACTCGGCGGCGTGGCGCGCGGTGTTGGAATTCTCGGCGCGGAACGTGGGGCCGAAGGTGTAAACGTCGCCGAACGCCATGGCGAAGTTCTCGGCGTTGAGCTGGCCGGAGACAGTCAGGCTCGTCTTCTTGCCGAAAAAGTCCTTGCTGTAATCGACCTTGCCGTCGGGCGTTCTCGGCGGGTTTTCAAGATCCAGCGTCGTGACCTGGAACATCTCGCCCGCGCCCTCGCAGTCAGAGCCGGTGATGATGGGGGTGTTGACATAGACGAAGCCGCGGCTCTGGAAGAACTCGTGCACGGCGTAGGCTGCCGCGCTTCTCACGCGGAACGCCGCGGAGAAGAGGTTCGTGCGCGGGCGCAGATGCTGAATGGTGCGCAGATATTCGACGCTGTGGCGCTTTTTCTGCAGGGGGTAGTCGGGGGAGGACACGCCCTCGACCTCGATCTCTGTTGCCTTGACTTCGAGCGGCTGCTTGGCCTCGGGCGTCAGCACGACGGTGCCGCGCACGATGAGCGCGGCGCCCACGTTCTGCGCGGCGATCTCCTTATAATTAGAAAGAGAATTCGCATCCATCACGACCTGCAAATTGCGGAAGCACGAGCCGTCGTTCAGCTCGATGAATCCGAAGGTCTTCATATCGCGGATGGTCTTCGCCCAGCCGCATACGGTGACGCTTGCGCCGCCGTACTGCTCTTTGTCGGCGAAGAGCGCGGCAATTCTCACTCGTTCCATAATAATTTTCCTTCCTTTTGTGGGTTTTCACGGGATAATAGAGGTATTATATGCCACTTCCCGTGCAAATTCAAGCCCCGCTTTATATTGACTTTTGACAAGTTGTATGTTATGATACAATCTTACCTCAAAAGGTAAACGTGAAACTTTCACCTATTACTTTACAGGAGGATTTTTAACTATGAACAAGTATCTGGATATCGCCCCCGAGGTTGCCGAGGCCCTTGCCGCCGGTAAGCCCGTCGTGGCGCTCGAATCCACCATCATTTCCCACGGCATGCCCTATCCCCAGAACGTGGAGACCGCCCTCAAGGTCGAGCAGATCATTCGCGACGCGGGCGCCGTGCCCGCGACCATCGCCATCATCGGCGGCCGCTTGAAGGCGGGCCTTTCCAAGGAAGAGATCGACTACCTCGGCAAGACCGGCGCGGGCATCCCGAAGGCTTCCCGCCGCGACCTGCCCGTGCTCGTCGCGCAGGGCAAGGACGGCGCGTGCACCGTCACCACCACGATGATGATCGCCGACATGGCGGGCATCCGCGTGTTCGCCACCGGCGGCATCGGCGGCGTGCACCGCGGCGCGCAGGAGACGTTCGACATCTCCGCTGACCTCGAAGAGCTGGCCAACACCTCCGTCATGGTCGTGTGCGCGGGCGCGAAGTCCATCCTCGACCTCGGTCTGACGCTCGAATATCTCGAGACCCACGGCGTGACCGTCATCGGCTACGGCACGAGCGAGCTGCCTGCGTTCTACACGCGCAAGTCCGGCTTTGGCGTCGACTACGAGCTCGACACGCCCGAGCAGCTGGCCAAGGCGTTCCACGTCAAGCGCGAGCTGGGTCTGCGCGGCGGTCTTCTCGTCACGAACCCGATTCCCGAAGAGTACTCCATGGACAAGGAAGTCATCGACAAGGCCATTGCCGAGGCCGTCGAGGACGCGAAGAAGGACGGCATCCACGGCAAGGCCACGACGCCGTATCTGCTCGCCAAGATCAAGGATCTGACCGGCGGCGACAGCCTCGATTCCAACATCCAGCTCGTGTTCAACAACGCGCGCCTCGGCGCGGCGGCGGCTGTGGAGCTCAGCAAGCTCGAAAAGTGAGATACTTTGTCATCTATCTCGCCGCGATCAATATTCTGACGTTCTGCGTCTACGGCGCAGACAAGCGCCGCGCCAAAATTCAGGGCGCGCGGCGCGTGCCCGAAAAGACCTTATTTGCACTCGCGCTGCTGCTCGGCAGCGCGGGTGCTCTTTTCGCAATGAGGGTCTTTCACCACAAAACGCGGCACTGGTACTTCAAGTTCGGCATTCCGGCGATCTTACTTGCGCAGATCGCGGCGGGGGTGTTCGTGTATGTGCGGTTTTTCGCGGCGTAAAAAATTTTTGGGAAATTTTCGGGTTTTGTGAAACAAAACAGACGTTTCTTGCGTCTAATTAAGGAAGCAAAGGGAAACTGGGCGAAGAGGGAAGATAAAGAATTTATGAATTTTCCATTTTCCTGTTCCCTTATTTCCCGCGGCATGGTAAAATGCCATGTATGAGAAAGGCTCTGTGCGCGCGGAGCCGACAACAACAAACACGAAAGGATGAAGATCACATGAAAAAATTTCTCTCCTTGCTATTGGCTCTGACATTGGTCCTGAGCCTCGTCGTCGTGCCTGCAAGGGCGCACGATGGCCCGTCGGTTGGCAGAGACCTTTCTATCACCGCGACTGATACAACGAGAGGCGCGACGAACGTCACCTTTACGCTTACTGGTAATCCGTCAGTTACGGGGGAAAGCGGAGACGTTACTATCACTAATACTGCTTACAGTTGGAACATTGGCTCCTATCTTAGTGGTTCAGCCGGCACGGAAAGCACAACGAATGCGCTGACTGCTGAAACGAAAACAGCTGCAACTACTGTATCTTGCAACGTGCAACTTACCTATACCGTTGCTGGAAGTGAAGAATCCAAGCAGGTTTCGACAACAGTCACCAGTAATTCCTTTGCAATCGCAGATGCTATTCTTGACAAAGATATCTCCACTGTCATCTTCAAAGGCCGTGGTTATAGCTATGCGCACAACACAGCAACCGTTTATTATGATGCCGCCGAAGCAGATGCCAGCAGCGGTACAAGCGCCCTTGCAGATAAGACTAATTGGGGCGTGAACGCCTCTGGTGTGACGGTTGATAACGTTTCTGTTAGTGGTTCCAACGTTTCCTTAACCCTTAAAAAGCAGGGGTGCGCCGATAAAGTTATTACTGTTACCGCAACTCAACTGACTGCGCCTACCTCCGTCAGTGCTTCACCTGCAACTGGTGCAAAGACTGGCACTAAGGTCGAGTTTACCCTTAACGCTACTACGAGCAGCAATACCAAGATTACTTGGACTTACCAAGCATCGGATGCCTCTAATGCAACTGCATTCACTCCGACCAAGAACACCACTACGGGTAAATATGAGTGGATGATTCCCGATTCCCTTGAAACTAAGACTTACACGATTACCTGCTCTTTGAGTGAGAGTGGTGCTTCGGGCACGAAAGTCAGCAATACGACCACGCTTGGTGTTGTGAAGGATGAGAACATCCTCACCTATAATCCGAATGCTGCCGCAACGCGCGGTTCGACGGTCAATCTTTCCCTTACGTTTACGGATAAGAGCGGCAACAAGGTCGACGGCGCTCTCAGCAACGTAACATGGGCAATCACGTCCGGCACCGGCGCATCTCTTGGCACGAAGGCCGTTTCTGATGACGGCAAGACCGCGTCCAACACGCTGACGATTCCGAGCAACGCCAGCAGCAGCTACACCGTAACGGCTAAGTTTACTGCCGGTGGTAAAGAATACACTGCCACTTATACTGTTACCGTGAAGAGCCTGACCGCTGCGATTTCTCCCATTCAGAACAACACCCCCGTCACGCTCTACGGCTATAACTACGGCTATATTACGAACAACAATCTCGTTGCGATTGCGCAGGCCGCATTGAATACTGCAAGTATTAGCGCAACCGTTAGCTATGTTACGCTCGACACCGGTTCTCGTACCAACTGCTATATTCAGCGGACCAGTGGTTCCTCCAGCGCCTACTACACCTATACGATCACCGGCACCAGCATCGGCACCGCGTCTTTCACCGGTACCGTCTATACCAACAAGGGCAACTATCCCATTACCTTTACGGCGACCGTCACCCCCATCAGCACCACCTATGAGGCGCAGTATCCCGAGCCGGTTGCCTACGGTAATACCTATCGTTACTATGTTCAGGTTCCCGCCGGTGCTTCCTACTATTATGTTGTCGGCACCCCGAACCAGGCCACTACTCCGACTGATTTCTCTCAGAGCGGTAAGACCGTCTACTATGCCAACACCACCAGCACCAACCTGTACCCGCTGACTGACAGCAACTTTGTGGGCGGCCAGTGCACGCTGTGGATCGTGACCAAGAACAGCTCCGATAACAGGCTCTACTACGGCCAGCTCACCGTCTACCAGAAGAACTACAACATCAGCTACAACGGTGTGGCCGGTGAGACCGTCCAGTTCGCGCAGAGCGACTTCAACGACTTCATGAACAAGGTCGCTGAGGCCCGCGGCGACGCCAGCAAGACCAAGTCCTATCCCTATGTCACCTTCGATTATGTGACCTTCTCCCTGCCCACCACCGCGCAGGGCACGCTGTACTATGGCGGCACCGCCATGTCCACCAGCAATTCCTCCGGCGCGTTCAACCGCAATACCAAGGTCACCAACCTCGATAGCGTGACGTTCGTCCCCAACGCCAAGTCCACCGCGAAGACCATCACGCTGAACTTCACCCTGTACGCGACCCGCTATTCCAGCTCCTCCACGAGCCGCGGCACGA
>OHRD01000984.1_pt1 | contig 10668 bp, 11 predicted proteins | sample 1578371 | NCBI WGS metagenome assembly OHRD01 (sample SAMEA3879505, study PRJEB24766) | human gut metagenome | biome: human-associated habitat; feature: feces | place: USA | collected 1985/1987
GCCCGTCGAGCCGATGGAAAGGCGTTCGTTGTTGAGATAGATTCTCAGCATGACGGGGGTCTTGCCCTCCTTGTTCACATAATTGCTTCTGAGATAGAAGACTGCTCTGAAAATAGCTTTCATACATTTTACTGCTTTTAGTTGTAGCCTGAACAGAAGTCTTGTCCTAACACCTGCCATCTGTAGCCGTGGCTTGTCGGACACATTGTTGCCCGAAGTGGTGTATGGTAACAAAAACACCTCTGTAATCACGCTGCAAAGTTCAACATATTTGTTTGAATAGCAGTAATTTACGCATACTCCTTATGTACTCTGTATGTACTCTTGGCTACATTTTTATTTTGCCTTGAAAATGTGTAGCCTGATTGTAGCCTTTTTAGAGCATTTTGGGAGTTTCTGCCCCCTCCGTGCATACTCTGAAATTTGGGATGGGTATAAAAGAAAAGTATCATAACTACTTGTAGCTATGATACTTACATTTTTGTTAGGTTTTCTCTGTTAGTCTATTCAGAGTACCTAAAGCGGAGAGAGGGGGATTCGAACCCCCGTGCCGGTATTCGCCGGCAACATGATTTCCAATCATGCACCTTAAACCGCTCGGACACCTCTCCATCTCTTTATGGCGGTTTTCAATCCGCTTTTATATCAGCCACTGACTGACTTATTTATTATATGGATTACACGACTGTATGTCAAGAGAGTTTTCTATTCCTGCATGCATCAAATTCTATAGTAATCAAACACCTCTGCATAACTCAGCACGGGCTTCTGTCTTCTTCCCGCTTCCAGCCTTTCCCCACACGTCCGCCCTGGACCTCCTGCACATCAAAAACGGAAAGGAAAGCCGCGCTGTCGATGCCTTTTACAACGCCTTTCATCTTTGTCACTTCCAGTCTTGAAATCACCACATAGAGAATGTCTTTGTCATCTTTCAGAAATCCTCCCTGTCCATGAAGGCGGGTGACGGAGTGATGCATATCGTTTACGATGGCCGAGGCGACTTCGTCGTACTTCGTGGTAATAATGAATACGCCTTTTGACGAATCAAGCCCCGTGGAAACGGCATCCATCATGCGGGAACAGATAAAGTAAGCAATAAGGGAATACATGGCGCTGTTCCATGTAAAAACAAAACCGGCGCTTCCCAAAATGAAGAAATTGAAGAATAAAATAATTTCGCCTACGGAAAAAGCAGAACGGCTGTCCAGATAAATGGCAACAATTTCTGTCCCGTCGAGGGATCCCCCGTTTTTAATGACAAGTCCTATGCCCAGACCGATGATGATCCCGCCGAAAATGGTAGATAAAAACGGATCTGTCGTTACCGGTTCCATTTGCTCAAAGATATGGCTCCAGAAGGAAAGCACGATGATGGCAAACATGGAAGACACCGCCAGGCGCAGGCCAAGCTGTTTATAACCAAGAATAAAGAATGGGATATTCAGCAACACGATGAGTACGCTGAAGGGAATCCCTGCCAGCTCGGAAAGAAGCAAAGACATACCGGTCACACCGCCGTCAATGATGTTGTTCGGTACAAGAAACAGATTCAGCCCCGCTGAATAAATCATCGCACCGATAGTCAGACCGGCAGCGCGGCGGATTTGTCTCATCATATTGATTTGGCGTCCAAAAATAACCAAGAGAAACCCCTTTTCAGAAAAAAAGCACCGCAGCGGAAAACTGCGGCGAGCATATATGGCGGAAGGGATGGGATTCGAACCCATGAACCTCTCACGAACGGTTTTCAAGACCGCCTCCTTCAACCGCTCGGACACCCTTCCATAACGTTTTTATTTTAGCGGAACACACTGCCCTTGTCAATGAAACCGGGCGACGACCCATTTCCCATAAAGAACTTTCTGCTTTTTGAAACAAATATAACTGCTCATCTGTATCTTGCCGCTCATCCGTTGTATACTATGTCTTATAGATAATATATTTTAGGGAAAGTGACCGTTATGATATTTCTCCAAATTTTATGGAATGACATTCTGCCGCTTATCGTATTTCTTGCTGCAGGCTGGTTTATGGATTCCAAATTCAAGCTGGATCTGAATACTTACGCCAAGCTGGTGACCCGGGTAGTTCTCCCTGCCTTTATTTTTTACAGCATGTATTTGTACCGTCCCGATGCGGCGACAGCAATTCTTCTTCCAGCCGGCATCGCGCTCCTCCTCGCCGACAGCGCGGCAGCCTATCTCATCGCAAAGGCACTTGGATTTACGGGTGATGAGAAAAACACATTCCGTGCTCTTTCTACACTCTCCAATGCGGGGCAGATCGGCATCGCCCTCATCCTCATGATATTTTCCCATCCGCCATATGCATCAGACGGAGCTGTACCATACCTTGATGAGGCCCGCGGCGCAATCGTCCTTCTCCTGATCTTGATGAATATCGCCATCAATACGGTCGGTGCCTCACTTCTGGGGGCGAAAGGAAATTCTCTGTCCAGTACTGTAAAATTTATTATTTCCATGCCCGCTGTTTACGCGATTTTCGCGGCAGCAGCCGTCCGCATGGGCGGAATCGCTTTGGAACAAACCTTTCTGTGGCCTGTGCTTTCCCATTTCACAGGCGCTTTCATCATTCTCACGACGATTACCGCCGGCGCGCAGCTTCACCGTACGCCTATCGGCAGACCGGATTTATTCACCATCGGCACATCGATAAATAAACTCTTCCTGTCTCCGCTGATTGCCTTTGCCATCATTATGTTGGCCGGCGTTTTTACCCCTGTAACGGCACAGGTTTTCTTCATTTATGCCGCTGTCCCCTCTTCCTTTTCACTTATCCTTTTTGCCGTCGATTACAACTGCTGTCCCCACAGAGTGGCCAAATCCATCCTGTACAGCTCTGCTTTCGGCCTTGTAACGCTCACATGCGCTATCCGGCTGGCACAGTATTTATTTCCTGCAGGAGTTTAATATGGCATTTCTGCAAATCATCACCGACAATATCCTGCCTCTTCTAATCTTTGTGGCTATCGGCTACTTCATGGACAGGCGCTTCCGGCTCGACGTCAATTCTCTGACCAAACTGACCTTTTACATCATTCTTCCCTGTTTTATTTTTTACAGCATTTATGTGGCAAAGATTGATTTTTCTCTCTTCCACGTTTTCATTATTTCCCTTGTCCTCATGGCTATGCTTGGCGTCATCGGGACACTTATTGCCAAAGCAAGAAACTGGGATGCCGGAAAGCGGGAAGCTTTTAAAAACGGCACCATGTTTTCCAATGCGGGAAATATCGGTATCGCCCTGATTGCCCTTGTCTTCTCCAACGCTCCTTATGTCACGGAAAGCGGGACGCCTTATCTGGCGGAAGCCGCAGCCGTAAGCACGCTCGTCCTGGTACAGATGAATATGTTTCTGAATACCCTCGGTCTTTATCAGGCAGGAAAGGGAAGCCTTTCCCCCCATGACGCGCTCCGTGTCGTCCTCCACATGCCTGTTATTTATACGCTCACGGCAGCATTTGCTGTAAAATCCATCAGCATCGACCTGTCAAGCACATTCATATGGCCCATCCTTCAAAACTGTGCAGCCGCTCTTGTGGCTGTCGTCATGATGGCACTCGGCATGCAGATCCACCGCTCGAAAATTTCTTTCAGTGATCCTGACGCCTGGCTTGCCTGCTTTGTCCGGCTCCTTATCGGTCCTTTCTGTGCATGGTTCCTCATCCTGCTCTGGGCTCTCGCGGGCTGTCCTTTTTCACAAGTCGCTTCACAGACGATTCTCATCATGTCTGCCGTGCCGTCTCCTGTCAATTCCGTCCTTTACGCCGTGGAATTCCATAATCATGAAAACTTCGCCACGGAAATCGTCATGATGACGACTTTCCTGTCTTGTATCACCATGACCGGCGTCATCTATATGGCAAGAATATTATTTCCCTTATAATCGCTTTAAAAGACTTCTCCCCATAACAGGAAAAGTCTTTTTTGCTGTTTATTCTTTTATCGGCTTCGCATAATAAAACTTGTCCGAAATATCAATTCCTGCCGCTATATCGATCTTTCCGTGTCAAGGGCAATGTTTTCAGCAGGTCTTTCCTCTTTCCGTTTCTGCTTGGAAATCCTGTCTTCGTGGTGATGGGTGTCATTGTCAATGCTTTTCGGTTTGAATACCATAAGCATGATAGATCCGAGGACGATAAGAGTGCCGCCGAGCCAGGATGCCCAGGTAAGTATTTCATCCCAGAAGTACCAGCCGAAAAGAACATGGAAAAGGATTTCACTGTACATAAGGAAAGAAACGATGAGAGAATTCACATGCTGGAAAGCCCAGGTCATAAACATCTGTGCCGAGAGAGCAAAGAGTCCCAGTCCGATAAGCCACACCCATTGAATTCCTTCCGGCATGGTGAAACTGCCTTTCATAAGAGCCGCCCCTACGGCGATACTGAAAATCTGGAAATAGAAAACGATTTCCGTATTTGATTTAAAATCCCGTTCGGCAAGCATGGAAATGACGATGTATGCGGCCGCAGAAAAAAAGCCGCCCCCGATACCGAAAAGGGCATATACATTGAACGAATCAAAATTCCATATCTGCACGACACAAAGGGTACCGAGCGCGATAACAACAAGTCCCGGAATAGCTTCTTTAGGCAGTTTTTCTTTCAGAAAGATCGGTGAAAGAATACACATGAAAAAGGCCGCCAACTGTGAAAGGATCTGCGAATCTCCCAAGGTCATCCCCTCGATGGAAAGGAAGTAAAAAAGCAAAGCCGCACTGCCGAAGAACCCTCGAAGAGAAAGCATAAATTTATATTTCCCTGTAAAAAACGGCTCTTTGGTTTGGAGCGTGAGGAGCGGAATGAAAATAAGCCCTACAAGCCCGCGAAAAAAAGTCATTTCTTCGGAAGAAATAGGTGCTAATGCTTTTGCACAGGCGGACATGGCAGTAAAGGAAAGAGAAGCCAGTATAGTGGTAACGACCCCTAAAAAAATATTCCCCCTTGTCCGTTTTCTTGATTTAAAAGCCATCTTGAGCCGGCGGAAAGAATTATGTTTTACTTTATACCGATACATCATTTTCTCCAAGTTTAATTTATCCTTTAGGATATATCATACTTTTATTCTTCTTTCTTCTTCAATAGTTAAAGTTTCACAAAAGTAAGTTAATGAACATTCTAATGAAATTGTACACAATAAAAAAGGACAGCTGATGTGCGTGTCCTCAAATGTTTATCTTTCTATTTCCATTCCGCCAAAAGTCTTTCAAAAAGCATTTTCTCTGCCATACAGTCGTCCATGGCACGATGGAAAGTACTGCAGGGCAGTTCATAATATTCTACAAGGGCTTTAACGGAATATTTCCTATGTTCTCCTTCCCTTTCCGGAAGAAGGAGTTTCGCAAGGCTGTGGGTATCGATATAGTCATTGGTAACAAGAGGTTTACCGACAGCTTTCAGATTTCTGTCAATGACAATCAGGTCGGAATCAAGTCCGTGCCCCACAAGCGGAAATCCTTCAATAAACGTCATAAATATCGGCAGTACATCGCCGATAGGAGGCTGTCCTTCAAGCATATCAGAGGTAATACCGGTAAGTCTTTCTACGCGTTTTTCTATAGGTCCCTTCGCTTTGACAAGAGTATGGAAAGTATCCCGGATTTCTCCACTCACGACACGGAGTGCGGCGATTTCGGTAATATCGGAATACATTCCTGTTGTTTCTATATCCATGACGGTATATGTGCCGCGGGCGGCAGCAAGGATCCTCTCCCGCGCTTTCACTTCGTGGCTCCGTATATCTTTAAAGAGAGTGTTGTTGCTTCTTTTCATGCCTGTCCCTTTCTCCGCTGTATTGTACCGTATAGAATAAAAAATCGGCAAGTTCTTTCTATTTTTCCGGTTCAGTTTGCATCCTTCATTCTCTTTTTCATTTCTGCTGTCCTTTCTTTTATTTCCCCATTAAAAAACGCCCCTTCCGGAGCGTTTCTTCTGATTTCAGTCAACGAGCTCAATAATTGCCTGCGGTGCATTGTCACCGAGACGAGCTTCAAGTTTCAGTACGCGGGTGTAGCCGCCGTTGCGTTCTGTATATTTCTTTGCGGTTTCATCAAACAATTTTTTTGTCACCGCTTTATCCATGATGAATGCTTCAGCCTGGCGGCGGGCATGAAGATCGCCTCTCTTCGCAAGAGAGATCATTTTGTCTGCTACGTGGCGAAGTTCTTTCGCTTTGCTTTCAGTAGTGGTAATGCGACCATACTGGAACAGAGCCGTTACGAGGCTGCGGAGCAGTGCTTTACGCGCGCCGCTGACTCTTCTCAGTCTACTACGTGCCATTGTTTCCTCCTAAATTACCTATCTTTTTGGATTTTAATCTTTCAAATGAAGTCCGAGACCTCTGAACTGTGCCAGTTTCTCAATAATTTCATCAATTGATTTTTTACCAAGATTACGCACACGTCCAAGTTCTTCTTCTGTCTTTTCGGCAAGCTGGTCAAGTGTATTGATTTCAGCCCGTTTCAGGCAGTTAAATGCACGAACGGAAAGTTCAAGTTCTTCGATCGGAATGCCGGAGAGATCGATTTTCTCTTCTTCCGCCTGCTGATCGGAGGACTGCCGGGTCATATCGCTGCCATCTCTTGCTTCCAGTATCGGACCGGTTGCCAGAGGACGGAACAGTTCAAAGCAGTTCATCAGAATAGTGGCAGCGGTGGCCACTGCATCACTTGCTTTGATGGAACCGTCAGTTTCCAGTTCCAGTGTCAGCTTATCATAGTCCATTTCGTTGCCTACACGGGTATCGCTGACATTATAGTTGCATTTAACCACAGGAGAATAAATAGAGTCAATCGGAATAGATCCGATGGGATCGTCTTCTCTTCTATTTTTTGTAAAAGGAACGTAGCCGTGCCCGCGGTCAATGGTCAGTTCCATTCCGAGATGCGCTTCCGTATCCAGTGTGCAGAGTGCCAAATCTCCATTCAGAACATCAATTTCCGACGGAAGTTGAAGGTCACCTGCAAGAAGAACTCCTTCTTTAGTCACATCTACGCGGACTTTGATTGGGAATTCCGCTTCTTCATAAGCGATGAAACGGATTTTTTTCAAATTCAGGATCATGTCTGTTACGTCTTCCCGTACACCGGGTACAGTGGAAAATTCATGTTCCACTCCATCAATATTGATAGACGTAATCGCCACACCGTCTAAAGATGAAAGCAACACGCGACGAAGACTGTTGCCAAGTGTGATACCGTATCCGCGTTCAAGCGGTCCGCATTCGAACTTGCCGTAACGCCCGTCAGCACTCATTTCCACAGTCTTAATTGTGAAGCTTGTATTTTCGTTCATCCAAAGTCCTCCTTCTGCGCCATTGGCGCCAAAATATTACGCAGGAATAAAAGGAATTAAGATTTATTTCTGAAAGAAACTCTTTCCTTTATTATACTCTTCTGCGTTTTGGAGGACGGCAGCCGTTGTGAGGAATCGGGGTAACGTCCTTAATGCTGCTGACTTCGATACCTGCTGCCTGCAATGCGCGGATAGCCGCTTCACGGCCTGCGCCCGGTCCTTTGACAAATACATCAGCGGAACGCATTCCCTGATCGATGGCTGCTCTCGCTGCCTGTTCTGCTGCCATCTGCGCCGCAAACGGCGTGCTCTTACGGGAACCTTTGAATCCCAGTCCGCCGGCAGATGCCCAGGCAATGGTATTACCGTTAGAATCAGTAATCGTTACAATCGTATTGTTGAATGTGGAACGAATATGCGCTGCACCGGATTCTACATGTTTTCTTTCTTTTCTTTTTGCTTTACTTTTTACCGTAGCCATTTTATCCCTCCTTCAACATTATTTCTTGGTCGCAGTCTTCTTGCCTGCGATCGTTTTTCTCGGTCCTTTGCGGGTACGGGCGTTTGTTTTTGTACGCTGTCCGCGGGTGGGCAGTCCGTCACGATGACGGCGGCCTCTGTAAGAACCGATTTCCACTAAACGCTTAATGTTGAGGGATTCTTCCCTGCGCAGGTCGCCTTCCACTTTATAATCTGCAAGTGCATTGCGGATATTGGCGACATCGTCTTCCGTCAGATCTCTGACGCGGACATCCGGACTGATTCCGGTTTTATTCAAAATTTCTCTGGAAAGAGTGAGGCCTATCCCAAAAATGTAAGTTAAGCCGATCTCAACGCGCTTATCTCTTGGTAAGTCTACACCAGCTATACGTGCCATCTACTCTTGTACCTCCTTTTAATTAACCTTGTCTCTGTTTATGCTTTGGATTTTCACAAATTACTCTGATACTGCCTTTTCTCTTAATAACCTTGCACTTTTCGCAGATCGGCTTTACTGATGATCTTACTTTCACAGTAATAACCTCCTTTCACATGTTTTGACATGTTTGTATCTATAAATTTCCATCTTTTCGGACTTTCTTGGGTTAGGGAAAGTCTTGTCAGAGCGCACTTAGCCCTCTTTAGACGAAAATTCATTTCTAACTATAACATAAATCATAAAGGAATGCAAGCACTTTTTTATTTATCTCTCCAAACAATTCTTCCTTTTGTCAGATCATAGGGAGACAATTCCAAGGTTACTTTGTCACCAGGCAGAATACGGATGAAGTTCATCCGGAGTTTTCCGCTGATATGTGCCAATACTTTATGTCCGTTTTCAAGTTCTACCTGAAACATTGCGTTTGGCAGTTTTTCTACTACAGTTCCTTCAATTTCAATAACGTCAGCCTTTGACATTCTATCTTCCTCCTACTTCTCTTCTTTCATCCAATCCTTAATTAACTTTCTTATGCCTGCATCATCAAGTTCTTTCATATTATATATTCCGTGAACGATCTGTACATGCTTTTTCTTCTTTTTCAATTTTTCTTCACAGAAATGATGGATATAATATGCGGGACCTCCGCGATATCCGCCATACAAAGGATCTTTTTCCTTGTGTAACTGTGCGAGCGTCCCCTCCACAAATGCGGTCGAGGAACCGATCAGCGCAGTCACCCACATCCAGAACACAGCACCGGCACCGCCTGCCGAGATTGCCGCCACAACGCCTACCAGATTTCCCATGCCGACTCTGGTAGCCGTCGAGACGATCAGCGTCTGAAATGTGGAAAGACTGTCCTTTGTTTCCTTTTTTGCCATAAGTGCTTTTATCATATCCGGGAAAAGCCTGACCGGCAAAAATCTTGTGCGGATCGTAAAATAGATTCCTGTCGGAATCAGAAGAATTACAAGTAAAGAAATCCCTATGCTGCTTTCCTGCGGCAAAGGGATCGTAATCAGATCTCCCCATAAAAATGCGTAGATCTTTTCAATGACCGAGACTATCATAGTATATACCTTTTCCATCCTTAGTTTGTACTTTCTCTATCATACTATAGATTGTCTCTTTCATGCAATAAACAAGTGATAATTTCATGTAATATAGTTGAAATATTTTTATTCTGTTACATTTTCAGTTTCCGGAATTTTAAATTTCTGGATCATTCCCTGCAGACTCTCTGCCTCACTGCTCATCTCCTGACTGGCAGCCGCACACTCCTCAGATGTTGCAGAATTTGTCTGCACAACGTCATTGATCTGCTCAATTCCCTCATTGATCTGCTGGATTTCTGTTGTCTGTGTCTCTAATGTATCCGCAATATTTCCAACCTGCTCTGTGATCGTTCTGGAATTATCGGCTACGTCTTCTAACTGTGTTGCTGTCTGATCTGCAATGACCATACCTTTTTCTACTGCTTTGACAGAAGTCTCGATCAGAACTGCTGACTCTTTTGCTGCCTGTGCACTCTGGTCGGCAAGTACTGTTACCTGATCTGCTACCACCGCAAATCCTTTTCCGGCTTCGCCGGCTCTGGCTGCCTCGATAGAAGCATTTAACGCAAGCAGATTTGTCTGGGATGCAATCTCATTGATCGTTGCGATAATCTTATCAATTTCTTTGGAAGCCTCGTTGATCTCATTCATGGAATCAACCATCTCATGCATCTTACCGTTGCTTTCTAAGATTGCATTTCCAAGTTCTCCTACTTTTCCACTGATCTCTTTTGCAGACTGGGCGTTCTGTGCCACCTGATCTGCCACGTTTGTAACAGTTGCAGTCAGTTCTTCCACAACTGCTGCCTGATTGGTAGCGCCCTCGGCAAGATCATTGGAGCTTGCAGCCACCTGTTCTGCTCCTTCGGACACCTCATTGGATGCACTCTGGATGCCCTTGACTGTCTCAGCCATGCTCTTTTCAAATGCCATAAAGGAATCTAAGATCCCTATAAAATCTCCCTTCCATTCCACTTCCGGCTGCACATCAAAATTTCCTTCTGCAAACATCTTCATTGAACGTCCAATATCATCTACATAGCTTCCCAGAATGCGGATGGATTTGCGCATATTGTGTGCCAGTATTCCAATCTCATCATCTGAATGGTAGTCCAGCGTGCTGTGCAGGTTTCCATCTGTTAATTCCTGTGCAACGGCTTCCACTTCACGTAATGGTACTAAAATTGACTCAAGTACTTTTTTGCCTGTTTTTATTGTCAGTTTCCATGCCAAAACCAGACAAATAATAATACACACAATTCCTGCCACTGCAGAAATAACCGTAATTCTGACTGCCTGGCTGCTTACCTCATCGGTCATTTCATCTAATCTTGTTGCAATTTTTACGGCTTTATTTAATGCCGGGGTACAATCAT
>OHRD01000991.1_pt1 | contig 10624 bp, 14 predicted proteins | sample 1578371 | NCBI WGS metagenome assembly OHRD01 (sample SAMEA3879505, study PRJEB24766) | human gut metagenome | biome: human-associated habitat; feature: feces | place: USA | collected 1985/1987
CCCTGACCCGCCTGATGTACGACACCCGCATGAGCTGGGGCATGAAGTTTGCGGGTGAGGTGTAAGCACACACCTTGCCGCGGGTCTTTTGCGTGCGAAAACCATGGTATACAGAGAGCGACAACTCGGAATTTGTTAAATTGGAAAATTAGAATTTAGAGGAGGCAATGCAATGGATATTTCCTATAATTGTGAAAATCAAAAATTTAATTATAGAGTATGTGCCATGATAATCACGGAAAATAAAATTTTAGCGATGCACGATGAACATTCACCCTATTTTTATCTTCCGGGTGGAAGAGTTAAGATGGGTGAAACTGCTGAGCAAGCAGTGGTTCGGGAAGTTCAGGAAGAACTTGGTGTAACTCCAAAGATTACACGTCCATTATGGCTCAATCAGGCTTTTTTTACCGAAGATGTGGATAATCTACATTATCATGAACTGTGTATTTATTTTCTGGTGGATATTTCAGAGACAACTCTACTGGAAAGAGGAAACGTCTTTACTCTGACAGAAGGAAAGCATATCCATACTTTTGAATGGCTGGAGTTTGATAGATTGAAAGATGAATATTTTTATCCGCTTTTCCTGAAAAAAGCGATTTACGATCTTCCCGATGAATTCACCCTTCGCACGGAATTAGAGTAACAAATTACGGTTTGCCGAGCAGACAGGCATCTGAATAACACAAAATGAAGGAGCAGCCATGGTACTTTATTTTACGGGAACCGGCAACAGCCGGTATCTGGCGCGGCGCATTGCCGAAGGGTTGAAGATGCCGCTTTACGACCTGAACGCCTGCATCAAGGCAGGGGATACCGCCCCGGTGCAGACTGGCCGGGATGTGGTGCTGGTCACGCCTACCTACGCATGGCGCATCCCCCGGGTGGTGTCGGAGTGGCTGGGCAAGACCGCGCTGACCGGGGCAGAGCGCATCTGGTTTGTGATGGACTGCGGCAGCGAAATTGGCAATGCGGCAGGCTATAACCGGCAGCTTGCGGCGCAAAAGCAGCTGCAGTATATGGGCACAGCCCAGATCATCATGCCGGAAAACTACATTGCCATGTTCAATGCGCCCCGGAAGGAGCAGGCACGGAGCATCGTGGAGCAGGCAGAGCCTGCGCTTCAGAAGGTGCTGGCGCAGCTCAAGGCCGGGCAGGAGTTTCCTCCGCCGAGAGAGACCCTCTACGACCGCCTTATGAGCGGCCCGGTGAACCCGGTGTTCTATCGCTTTTTTGTAAAAGCGGATGCCTTCCGGGCAACGGATGCCTGCATCGGCTGCGGTAAGTGCGTGGAGCTGTGTCCCCTGAACAACATCCGTCTGGAAAACGGAAAGCCGGTCTGGGGCAAAAACTGCACCCACTGTATGGCGTGCATCTGCTATTGCCCCAAAGAGGCCATCGAGTACGGCAAAAAGAGCAAAGGCAAGCCCCGGTATCACTTTGAAGCACTGGAAAAGAAGCAGGACGTATGAAATTAAGGGGGCTCCGGCAGTGGGCATCCGGCTGACGATAAGGCAGATTTGTCTTTGAAAGAATAAACCTATTGACATGGTGCGAAAATAGGTTTATACTATCCCCAACACAAGGAAGGGAGCACAGGCAGATGAAACGTACAACAGATGCCCGGCACAGACTACCCGGGCGAATGCGCTGCTCCCAGACAAATTCCCGGCAGACAGACTGAGAAAAAACAGGAAGATGCCGTTGTCTGGGAGAAGTGCCCGAACATACATCGTCACAATAAAAGGAGAACCGACAATGGCTGATTATAAACTGTGGAACGCACTGAAGGATGCTAAAAAATATCGCTGGGTGGAACTTTCTCACTCGCTGAACAACGAAAGCCCCTACTGGTCCGGCATCCCGGAAGGCTCTGTGGAGCTGGCAAAGACCGTGTGGGACTGGGGCAAGCCGGAACTGGAATGCCTGATCCAGACCTTCAAATTCCCCGGACAGTTTGGTACCCATATCGACTTCCCGGGGCACTTCATCAAGGGCAAAGCGCTGTCCGAAAAGTATGATGTGAACGACCTGATCTTCCCGCTGGTGGTCATTGATATTTCCCAGCAGGCCAAGAAAGACCCCCGCTACGCTGTGACGGTGGAGGACATCAAGGCCTATGAGGCAAAGTACGGTCCTATCCCGGATGGTGCGCTGGTGGCTCTGCGCAGCGACTGGTACAAGAAGTGGCCGGATATGGATGCGCTGTCCGGCATCGACGCAGAGGGCAAAGAAAATGCTCCCGGCTGGTCGCTGGAAGCATTGGAGTATATCTACAAGGTGCGCAACGCCGCCGCCAACGGCCACGAAACGCTGGATACCGATTCCTCTGCGGTGGCGGAGGAAAAGGGCGACCTTGCCTGCGAGCGCTATGTTCTGGACAACGACAAGCTGCAGGTGGAGGTGCTTGCAAATCTGGATAAAGTTCAGCCTGCCGGTGCGGTGGTCATCGTTTCTTATCCCCGCATTGAAGGTGCAACTGGTCTGCCCGCACGGGTCTGGGCCATTACCGAATAAGAGCGGAGAAGTGGGAAAATGTCCTTTGAAAAAGCAAAAGCAGACCTGGAGGAAAAAGGTCTGGGAGACCATGTCATTGTGCTGAACGAGTCCTCGGCAACCGTGGCAGAGGCAGCCCACGCATTGGGCGTGGAGCCTGCCAGCATCGCCAAAACGCTGTTGGATGGACCCTTTTGTGATTCGCAGAGTAATGCCGGCAATATTGATTCCGTATTGCAGACGTAAAAACTGTTGACCCTGCGATTGGGCTCCATCTGCAATAAAAAGGGGGCAAAGCCGCCTGCATGCAGGAGACCTTGCCCTTTTGTGTTATATTTTACAATAAATTAGGCAGTTTCCCGTGTATTCACAGCGCCACATTGACCGGCAGGACATACACGCCGTCGGCGGCGTAGAAGGTGATCTGAGTAATCGTCTTGCCGATGATGGATGCAAAGTAAGGATCATCGGCATTGAAGCCCAGCTTGGTACCATGCCAGATGTTGGTCACATGATGCAGGCCGTACTCACTGCCATCGGCGGTGGTCAGAACTACGCCGTAGACCTTGTTGGCCTTGTAGTCCAGATCAAAACCGGAGAGCTTCATCTCGTAGGTGGCGTGGTGACCGTTGGTATTCAGCTCCACAGTGGTGCCCTCTACGGTGGTCTCGGTGGCGTGGACCTTGCCAAACTCCCACTTGCCGCTCAGCAGGTTATACCATGCGGTAATGTAGTAGGCAGGTGTCTCACTGAGCTTGTAGTAAGCGTAGCTCTCGTTCTCAAACAAGGCATCTGCGCCGGTGTAGGTGGTGGTGGATTCCTTGCCCTTCAGGGTAACGGTAATGTCGTAGCTGTCGGCATCGGTGACCTGCTTTGCGTTCTTCAGCGCCCACGGGGTCAGCACCTTGACCGGGAAGGAAACGCCGGTGATGTCGGTGCCATCTGCGTTGACGTGGTAGGAACCGCCGGCAAGGTTGCCCGCACGGGTCTTGTTCTTGGTGGCGCTGGTCACAGCGTCGATCTCAGATGCGTTGTCCACACCGGCAGCCTTGTAGAAGTCGGCGTAGGGAATGTTCATCTGGACATAGCTGGAGGTCAGGCCGTTTTCCTGTTCCACCTCTTCCGCAGCGAAGGCCGGGACTGCCACAGCGCATACCAGCATAGCGGCCGCAAGGGCACCTGCAAATACTTGTTTCAATTTCATGGTAACACACCTCTATCTCAGTTTTGAAAAAACAGTTAGCTTTACCTAACAATCGATGCAAAAAAATGCAGGGGCAACGCCCCTCAGATGGTTAGGCAAAACAAATTTACAAAGTAAAAATAGCACTTCCACAGGGCGTTGTCAAGCAGAAACCGGCAAGTTTGCAGAGGTGAATTTTTCGGTGCAGGAAACGATCTGCATCCTCTATACCGCAAAGCCCTTGACCTTTTTGCCGGAGCGCAGTATACTTTTTATGTAGTTAGTCATAAATAACTGCAAGGAGGTACTACATGATACAAGACGCATTCTGGGGGATTTTGATCCCCTTTCTGGGCACAAGCCTTGGGGCGGGCTGTGTGTTCTTTTTGAAAAACGCTCTGCGTGACGGCATCCAGCGCGCCCTCACCGGTTTTGCCGCCGGAGTGATGGTGGCGGCATCGGTATGGAGCTTGCTGATCCCGGCTATGGAGCAGGCCGCAGATCTGGGTAGACTGGCGTTTTTCCCGGCGGCGGTGGGTTTCTGGCTGGGCATCCTGTTTTTGCTGCTGCTGGACCATCTCATCCCGCATCTGCACCAGAACAGTTTGCAGGCCGAAGGGCCAAAAAGCCAGCTCCAGCGCACCACCATGATGGTTCTGGCGGTAACGCTGCACAACATCCCGGAGGGTATGGCAGTGGGCGTAGTCTATGCCGGATATCTTGCCGGAACTGCTCAGATCACCGCCGCCGGGGCGCTGGCACTTTCTCTTGGCATTGCCATCCAGAACTTCCCGGAGGGTGCCATCATTTCCATGCCCCTGCGGGCGGAAGGAATGAAAAAAGGCCGGGCGTTCTGGGGCGGCGTGCTGTCCGGCATCGTAGAGCCCATCGGGGCAGTGTTGACGATTCTGGCGGCAGGCATCGTGGTGCCCGCGTTGCCCTATCTGCTCAGCTTTGCCGCCGGAGCCATGCTGTATGTGGTGGTGGAGGAACTGATCCCGGAAATGTCGCAGGGACAGCACTCCAACGTTGGCACGGTATTTTTTGCGGTGGGCTTCAGCGTGATGATGGTGCTGGATGTGGCACTTGGGTGACGGATGGAGCCCTCGAAGGCGAAATCTTTTTCGGAATCTCCGAAAATGCCTAAACTTCTTGACAGAGGCAACAGCAGGGCGTATTATTTTGGCAGAAGGACCGCTGAGAAGCGGCTTTTTATAGAACAGAAAGTTAGCTTTGCATAACTTACAGCACGAGGAATTGCTGGCCTGTCATCCGGTGCAGTGGGCACATGCGGTGCTGGCGGCAATGATGACTATTTTTACTCACTGAGGGAGGAACCTATGAAATACAAAATCGAGAAAAACACCGTGCAGGAGACGCTGATCCTCCCACTGTATTCCCGGAAGCTGTGCACAGAGCTGTATCCGAACCTTTACCAAGACGAAACAGCGGTGCATCTGATCGACCAGATCGACTACGATTTTTCAGAGGCAGAGAAAAACTCCCGCAGCCTGATGCAGCGTTTCGGTGCGCTGGAGGTCGCCATGCGGCAGAATGACCTTGCCTTTGAGGTGCGGGCGTACCTGAAAACGCACCCCTGTGCGGCGGTGGTCAATCTGGGCTGCGGTCTGGACAACACCGGCAGAGCCTGCGACAACGGCAGGTGCAAGATCTACAATCTGGACTTCCCGGATGTGATTGCCTTGCGGCAGCAGCTGCTGCCCGCCGGGGAGCGGGAGCAAAACATCCCCTGCGACCTGAAAGATCCCGTATGGTTTGAGCGTATCGATGCCTCCGGCGGGGCGGTATTCTTTGCCTCCGGGGTGTTCTATTACTTCCTGACCCAGCAGGTCAAGGCGCTGGTGCAGGGGATGGCAGATGCTTTTCCCGGCGGGGTGCTGGTGTTCGATGCCGCCAACCGCACGGCGGTGAAGATGATCGCCAAAACGTGGCTCAGGACGGCGAAAATCAAGGATGTGGGAGCATATTTCGCGGTTTCGGATGCGAAAAGCGAGCTTTCCCCATGGGACAGCCGTTTGCAAGTGTCCAGCCGGGGCTATATGCTGGGGTACAACGATTTGAAAGATCCTTCTGTCAGCGGCTTTTTCCGATTTCTCGCCAAGGTCGGGGACAACGGGATGAAAATGCAGATCGTGAAGATCGGATTTGGAGGCAAGCTATGAAAATTCTGGTATATGGTGCAGGCGTTCTGGGGTGCAATCTGGCAAGAAATCTGCTGCGCGCCGGAAAGGATGTCACTCTGCTTGCGCGGGGAAACTGGGCTGCGGAGATCAAGCAGAACGGCCTGCGGATCAAGGACAAGTTTTCGCTTTGCACTTCGGTCAGCCGCATTCCGGTGGTGACTGAACTTGCACCGGATGCAATGTACGATGTGATCTTTGTGGTCCTGCGCTATACACAGCTGGATTCCGTTCTGGACACGCTGCGGGCGAACCGGACGAAGAACATCGTTTTTGTGGGGAACAATGTGCAGGCGAGGGCACTGGCGGCGGTACTGCCGGAAAAGAACGTCCTGTTTGCCTTTGCGCTTTCTGCGGGGCATCGGGAGGCTGACCGGGTGGTCTCCATCGACCTGAAAAAGATCACCATCGGACAGCTGACGGGTGCAAAGTCCAATAAACAGTTGATCGGGCGCATCTTCCACGGCACAAAATATAAGGTTGTTTACGAGCCGAACATGGAGGACTATCTGCTCTGCCATGCCGCGTTTGTGATGCCTGCGGCCTTCGCCTGCTATAAGACAGACGGCGACCTGAAAAAGCTCAGGGGAGATACCGCGTACCTGAACCGTGTGCTGGATGCCAACATCGAGGGATACCGCGCCATCCGAGATGCCGGGCACACCATTCTGCCCAAGGAGGATGCAGACTTTGAAGGGGAGAAATACCGCAAGACCTGCCTGCGCTTTTTCAAGCTGATGTGTGCCACCTCGCTGGGCAAGCTCTGCGCCTCCGACCACGCAATGAACGCCATCGATGAAATGAGTGCGCTGAACCGGGATCTCAAGAAATTTTTCGATGCGAACGGCGCAGCCTACCCGGTATGGCAGGCACTGGAAGCGGAAGCCGGGAGGTATCTGCAATGAAATACGCCGGGATGCCTATGGGAATGTGGGTGCTGTTTTCAGGCTCCTTTCAAAAGCAGCTGACCGCTGTGCTGGGCTATGATGCAGCCACCGCAAGAGCCATCACGAAAAAGGCAAAGCCGCAATACCGGCAGATCATTCGCAGGCTGCCGGAGTTTGAAAAAGCGGACCGCTTCAAGATGAACATCGTCAACTGCGCAATGCTCGGCGCGTTCATCCTCTCCATGCCGCAACGTCCGGAGGTGGACAGGCTGACGGATTACTACGCAAAGTCCATGATGACAAAGCCCATGCAGTGGTTCTGCCGCAAGAGCGGAAAAAACAAGTTTACCCCCAAAGATATTTCCGGCATGAAGGCGACCGCCACCTTGAAAGCCGCCGACCGCAACCCCTACTCGTGGAATATGGAATTTTACGAATACCCGGATGGCAGCGGCTACGAGGGGCGCTTTACCAAATGCGGCATCTGTGTGCTGATGAAGGAGCTGGGTCTGTACGACCTGACCCCCGCCCTGTGCCGTCTGGACTACACCATGAGCGAAGCGGGCGCTGCGACGAACTTTGTGCGGCAGTACACCCTTGCTTCCGGCGGACTCTACTGCGACTGCGGGTACAAAAAGAAAGGGTAACGGACGATGAAGAGGAAGGAAACCTATCTTTCCCGTGATTTCCGGGAGACTGTGGCACTGCGCTTTCCCGCGCAGGCAAAGGAACTGAACAACGCTTTCGATATGCGCCTGAGTGCGCTGCTGGCAGAAAATGCAGATGCAAGCAAGGAAAAGCAATACCACCTCAAGCGGCAGATCTTGCCGGGCATTTCGGCCTACGAGACCTTGCAGCGGGTCATGCCGAAAGAGGAGGCACTGCAAACCGTTCACGGCTATGTGGAGCACTTGGCGAGAACGAGCCACAAACAGCTTGCCGCCCTGCTGCACATACCGGGGCTTTACCGCCTTGTTCCCGGCGTTTTCGTCAAATCCACCCGGAGCGTTTTCGGCCCGGCGGCGGGCTTTGCCCCAAAAGAACTGCAGACCGGCAACGGCGTCTGGCGTGTGGATATGATGAAGTGTCCCTATCACGACACCTGCACAGAATACGGCTGCCCGGAGCTGTGCCGCTGCTTTTGCGACAGCGACGACATCAGCTATACCGGGCTGCATCCGAAGCTGATCTGGGAGAGAACCATGACGCTTGGGCGCGGTAATGACCGCTGCGATTTTTGCATGAAAACCATAAAATAGATGCACAGGAAGCGAAGAAAATGAAGAAAGAAGAATCAAAGCAGTTCATCCGCTGGTGCATCGCGGCTGCGGTGTATGAGAAAAAGCACTCTGCGCACCTCGCAGGCTGACAGCGATTGCTGAATTGTCTGTGTTTTTTGCAGAAAGTGCATCCATAGCTTCCGGTGTGTATATATGCTGAAGGATTACCCGCCTTTCCAAGCAAATGATTTTGAATATCTGCGGGGGAGGATACTGATCCTCCTCCCGGAAAATGACATTTTCAAAAAAAGAAGATCAGAAACGGTTCGCAGATCTGTTCCGGAAACTGGATGCGGAGATCCGCACAGTTCCGGGCGGTCATGTGGGCTTTATCGTTCAGGCGGAACGGTATCTTGATTTGATGGAAACATTTTTGCAGAGAAATGGAATTTGACAGTTCACGTCTGCGAATCAGTAAGAAAAAGCGAATCTTCAGGAAAAGAGAATGGCTATGCATAAATCACTTTTTGATCTTTCCATAGAAGAAACGACCTCGACTGAAATGCCTCACACCGTGAAATTTTCCAATGAGACAGGAACTGGGAGTATGATTATCTGTCCACTGTTTTTGGGTGCAGAGCTGTATTATAACGATATGCACCTTGCATTCTTTGAGGAAGCCACGGCACCAATGCGGAATGTCATTGAGATCAACCACTGCCGCGTGGGGCGTTACGAGTGCAGTTTTGGGGCAAATAGCTGCTGCTATCTGGCAGCAGGGGATTTTGCGGTGTGTGCAGCAGCGCGCAAAAAGTCGTCCTCCTGCTTTCCGCTGCGGCACTACCACGGCATCACCATCCTACTGGATCTGGATGCGATTTCGCCGGAAATGCGGAAACAAATGGAATGGTACGGCGTAGACCTTGATGTCATACGGCGGTACATCTGCACGGAAAACCGCTGCTGTATCCTGCGGTCAGAACCGACCATTGCCCATATTTTTTCAGAGCTTTACACAGCGCATTCTGTGCCGGACACCGGCTATCTGAGGTTGAAAGTACTGGAGCTGCTGCACGTTCTGAGCCGCCTGAAAAGCCGGGATGATGTGCAGCAGACAGACTACTTCAATCCGCATCAGGTGGAATGTGCCAGACGCGCGGCAAAACTTCTCACACAGAGACTGACCGTCCATCAAACCATTGAACAGCTTGCGCAGGATGTTGGACTTTCGGCTACGGCACTCAAGACCTGCTTCAAAGGCGTTTACGGCAGCTCGGTCTATGCATATCAGAAGGAATACCGCTTGCAGCTGGCACAGAAGCTGCTGACCGAAACGGACAGCACTATTGCAGAAATTGCACACCAGATCGGCTACGAAAATCCAAACAAGTTTTCTTCCGCGTTTCGCCAGTCTTTTGGTATGACCCCGACGCAATATCGGAAGATGCGTCCGATTGGATAGATTTTGTCTGTTTGGTTCTTGTAAAAAGCGGCCTGTTCCAGTAAAATCTGTTTGTGGTTAGTGAATACTAATTACAAAATCAAACGATTTTTCTGGAGGGGATTTTCCATGCGTATGATGAAAAAAGTTCTGGGTACGGTAACCGTACTGGCTCTGTCTGTCTCTCTGCTGGCTGGTTGCGGCAGCACGGCGGCATCCCCAGTGTCTTCTGCTGCAAGCACTGCGGCAGAGAGCACTACAAGCTCTGTTGTTTCCGAAACGACATCCGCAGCGGCGGATGAAAACGTAGCTGCCGCTGCACAGTTGCTGAACGACTTGACAGGCAGCTATCAGGAGCTGTGGCCGGTAATTTTGGCAGACAAATATCAGCAGACATGGCTGGACGACTGTGCCGCCCTTGTGGGAGAGGAAAATGCGGAAGCTGCCTTTGAAAAGCTCTCTTCAATGGTTACGGGCGATGTCTACGGCGAGGATGCCGTCGAGGCCTATGCAAACGGCGGCGGTGCCTACTTCTGCGGCTTTACCAATGACCTTGCGACCCTGACCTTTGACGGCGAAACTTCCACCATTTCTGGTACCGATAAGGATGGCAATGAGCTGTTCTCCCATACCTATCACTACATTGGCATGGAGCCTGTGCATGGACTGTATGAGTTTGAAAGTGATGATGCCGATTCCGGCGAGTTCACCTACTTTTTCCTCGCGCCAGACACCAGTGCGGAAACCTACCACATTGAGTTTCGCTATGGTTCGGATGCAGAAGCTCTGAGCCAGTACGATGCAGGCGAATATGCTTACTGGGTGGCATCTGGCATTTCTACGGATTGCGACCAGACTATGATCGACAACTGCATTGAGCTGTTCTGTACTGAAAATCTAGCAGGTTAATACGCAGAATGTGCTGTGGAGCAAAAACGCCACGGCACATTTTTGCATAAAAATTATTTGAAGGAGGTCTTTCCGTGAAAAAACAGTCCGATCTTTCCCGGCTGATGGGTTACGCCGGGAACTACCGATATTTCACCTACGCTTCGTGGGTGCTGTCTGCGGTCAGTGCGCTGGTGGCGCTGGTGCCTTTTGTGTACATCTGGAAGATCCTGCGGGATGTGCTGAACGCCGCGCCGGACTATGCGCAGGCGGTGAACATCCCCCATTACGGCTGGATGGCAGTG
>OHRD01000998.1_pt1 | contig 10600 bp, 11 predicted proteins | sample 1578371 | NCBI WGS metagenome assembly OHRD01 (sample SAMEA3879505, study PRJEB24766) | human gut metagenome | biome: human-associated habitat; feature: feces | place: USA | collected 1985/1987
CGCCGACATCGTGTGGGTCCTTGTTCTCGGTGCAAACTGGTTCGCGCGTCAGCTCGCCATTGTGCTTGATCCTCACTCCTACATTGACGGACACGGCTATCAAACCGTTGTACTGCGTGAACTGCTGCAAAATGCCAAATTTATCGGTCCGGGCGGCGTGGGACCGTACAGCGCACAGCACCTTGCCCGCTGGGAGGGCTTCGGCATGGTCGATTTGCAAGATCACGCACTGACGCTGCTCGTTCACCGCTGTGGCTGGCTGGCGCTCATCGCACTCGTCACGCTGCTGACGGCGCTGCTTGTTCTCGCCTTCCGCCGCTGCCGCAGAGTATGCTTGCCCGCCTCGTTTCCTATTCCGTGCTGCTGTCGTTCACCACGCAGGCGGCCGCCTATCTTTGCTGCGACCTCACGCTGATCCCCATCAGCGGCGGTGTAGCCTTCCCGTTTTTCACCTTTGGCATCAAGACGATCCTGCTCAACATGCTACAGCTCGGTTTTCTGCTCTCCACGCTGCGCGTCGGCAGCGTCGTACGCGATAAGGATATTGTTGCCGGGCCGGTGCGGCCCAAGCGGCGCTTACGCGTAAGCTTTACATGGGAAAATGCGTAAAGTCCGCGCCGTGCGCGGAGAAATAGCAGCGCCGCCGGCGCTGCACCACATTCCCTGCGTACCCGCGGGGGAGCGAATAAGGGGGATATTCTCTTTCCGAGGAAAGAGAATATCCCCCTTTGACCCCCAAGAGAAAGGGTCTGATTGGCTGTCTCGGGCTTGAATGACTTTTATGCCTCCGGAATGGGAATGCCTGCGCGCGGCATTGCCGCGGTTGGTGTTGCTATACGATTTGACTCACTTCTATTATCCGCTGCCGCTCTCGAATCTAATCGCAGGTTCAGTGTAATCGCCTACTACCGATAGTGCGTATATTGCGGCGAGCGCAGCAAAGTCGCCCCGGCAGGCAGAAGCAAATTTGCACAAATCCCTAGTAGACGGAAATTGCGTAAGGGTAACGAATCGCAGGCAAAGCGACAGCGAAGATAGAAGAAAGTCAAATCGTATAGCAACAAAAATAGCAGGCACTCGATTCGGCAAGCGCCGCAGCTCTTCAAGCTGCTCGCTTGCAATGTCAAAACTTTTCTCTTGGGGGATCAAAAGGGGGAGGTTCTCTTTTGTGAAAGAGAACCTCCCCCTTTATCCGTCCCCTGCGCGGCGCAGGGAACCAAATCCGTTTCCTAAAGGAAAGTAATTATTTTTTCATCGCCGCCGCGGAAGCATCAAGCTTCTCAATGAGCGCCTTGAGCTTCTCTGCATCGGCGCGGGCGCCGTTGACGACCGCCTCCGGCGCTTTGGCGAGGAAGCCCTCGTTTTTCAGCTTGTTCTCGATGCCGGCGAGCTGCTTTTCGGCGTTTGCCTTCTCCTTGGCAATGCGTGCGAGCTCCTTTTCAAAGTCGACGAGTTCGGCGAGCGGCATGAAGATACGCGCGGCGTGGGTGTCGACCTCGACCTTGCCGTCGGCGTCGATGGCGGCATCGGCGGGCACGATCGTCACATCGCTGGCAGAGGCCAGACGCGTGAAGAACGGGATACCGGCGCTGAATGTATCGGCGTGCGCGGTGGCGACGGTGTAGTGCACCTTCTTCGACGGCGCAACGTTCATCTCGTTGCGGCGGGCACGGATGGCGGTGATGGCCTCGATGACGGTCTGCATCGCCTCCTCCTCGGCGGGGAAGCTGAACTTTTCGTTGTACTCCGGCCACTTGGAGAGCATCAGGAACTCGCCCTCGTGCGGAAGCGCCTGCCAGATCTCCTCCGTGATGAACGGCATGAACGGGTGCAGGAGCTTGAGCGTCTCGATGAGGACATAGCAGAGGACGTTCTGTGCGTTCTCGCGCGTGATCTGATCGTCGCTGTTGAGGCGGTTCTTCGTCAGTTCGATGAACCAGTCGCAGTAGTTGTCCCAGATGAAGTCATAAATTTTTGCGGACGCGACGCCGAGCTCGAAGGCGTCCATATTGTCCGTGACCTCGCGGATGAGCGTATTGAGCTTCGAGAGAATCCACTTGTCCTCGAGCTCGAGCTTTTTGGGCAGCTCCACGTGGTCGATCGTCAGGTTCATCATCACGAAGCGGCTCGCGTTCCAGATCTTGTTGCAGAAGTTGCGCATCGCCTCGCACTTTTCGACGTAGAAGCGCATGTCGTTGCCCGGGGAGTTGCCGGTGATGAGGTTGAAGCGCAGCGCGTCTGCGCCGTATTTCTCGGCCATTTCCAGCGGGTCGATGCCGTTGCCGAGGGACTTGGACATCTTGCGGCCCTTGTCGTCGCGGACGAGACCGTGGATGAAGACGGTCTTGAACGGCTCCTTCTTCATCTGCTCCATACCGGAGAAGATCATGCGCGCGACCCAGAAGAAGATGATATCGTAGCCCGTGACCATGACGGACGTGGGATACCAGTACTTGAGGTCGGGAGAATCGAGGTCGGGCCAGCCCATCGTGGAGAAGGGCCAGAGCGCGGAGGAGAACCAGGTATCGAGCACGTCCTCCTCGCGCGTCAGGTGCTTGCAGCCGCACTTTTCGCATTCCGTCGGGTCTTCGCGCTTGACGTTGATATGGCCGCACTCGTCGCAGTACCACGCGGGAATCTGGTGACCCCACCACAGCTGGCGGGAAATGCACCAATCATGCACGTTCTCCATCCAGTTGATATAGGTCTTGGTGAAGCGCTCAGGCACGAACTTGATCGTGCCGTCGTTCACGACGCGGATGGCCTCCTTGGCAAGCGGCTCCATCTTGACGAACCACTGCGCGGAGATGAGGGGCTCGACGTCGTTGTGGCAGCGATAGCACGTGCCGACGTTGTGGGAGTAGGGCTCGGTCTTGATGAGGTAGCCCTGCTCCTCCAGGTCCTTGACGATGGCCTTGCGGCACTCGTAGCGGTCCATGCCGTTGTAGGGGCCGCCGTTTTCGTTAATCGTACCGTCGTCGGCGATGACGCGGATGACCTCGAGGTTGTGGCGAAGGCCGACCTCAAAGTCGTTGGGGTCGTGTGCAGGGGTCATCTTAACAGCGCCCGTGCCGAAGCCGATCTCGCAGTATTCGTCGCCCACGATGGGGATCTCCCGGTTCATAATGGGCAGGATGCAGGTCTTGCCGATGAGGTGCTTGAACTTCTCGTCCTCGGGGTTCACGGCCACGCCGGTGTCGCCCATCATGGTCTCCGGGCGGGTGGTGGCCACCACGATGTCGCCGCTGCCGTCGGCCAGGGGGTAACGGATATACCACAGGTGGCCGGGCTTGTCGGTGTACTCCACCTCGGCGTCGGACAGAGCCGTCAGGCAGTGGGGGCACCAGTTGATGATGCGGCTGCCCTTATAGATCAGACCCTTGTCATACAGCTCGCAGAAGGTCTCCCGGACGGCCTTGGAGCAGCCCTCGTCCATGGTGAAGCGGGACCGGTCCCAGTCGCAGGAGGAGCCCATCTTCTTCTGCTGCTCCACAATGCGGTTGCCGTACTTCTCCTTCCAGGCCCACACGCGCTCCAGGAACTTCTCCCGGCCCAGGTCATAGCGGGTCAGGCCCTCCTGGCGCAGGTTCTCCTCCACCTTGATCTGGGTGGCGATGCCGGCGTGGTCCGTGCCGGGCAGCCACAGGGCCTCATACCCTTGCATCCGCTTGAAGCGGATGAGGATGTCCTGCAGGGTGGCGTCCATGGCGTGGCCCATGTGCAGCTGGCCAGTGACGTTGGGGGGCGGCATCACGATGGAAAAGGGCTTCTTGTCGGGATTCGGCTCCGCCTTGAAGCAGCCGCCGTCCATCCACATCTGGTAGATCCGGGGCTCCACCTGCCGGGGATCGTACACCTTGGGTAATTCTTTGCGCATAGCTATTCTCCTTGTCTGAGTATTTGGCAAAACAAAAAGGCCCGCTCCGTTTTGCCATAGCAAAACAGGGCGAACCGTAAAAAGTCCGTGGTACCACCTGTATTCGGGAAATCCCGCACTCATGGGCGCAGAAAACGCCCTGTCCCGATAACGGAGGACACGCCGTTGCAGCCTACTGTCAGTTCAGCCCAAGGCTCCGGGACGACTTGGGCGGCGCATTACGGGAGCTTCCACCAACCGCTCCCTCTCTCAGCATCCGCAGACCGCCTACTGCTTCCCATCACAGCCGTTTTCAATATGTGGGCATTTTACACCATTCCCGGAAAATTGTCAACCATTCCTTTGCCCGGGATTCAGAATTTGTTCAAAATCCCGCCGCATACTTGATTTGTTCACAAAATTATGGTATAAATTCTTCTATATTTTATCCAAGGAGGCTGTGCCATCCATGAAAAAGACCCTGCGGGACTATCTGCCCATCCTGCTGATGCTGCTGTGCACGGCAGGCTTCGGCATCCTGCTGCTGACAGGCGTGCTGGACCTGAACACCATTCCCCAGCTGGTGGACCACCGGCCCGGTCTGGCGGTGGCGGTGATCCTGGCCCTGTTTGCGGTGAAGGGCATCTCCGGCGTGGTGGTATACAACGCGCTGGTGGTGGTTGTGTCGCTGATCTTCCCGCTTCCGGCGGCCCTGGCCATCAACGCCGTGGGCACGGCCCTGTGCCTGTCCATCTCCTATTGGATCGGCCGCTCCACCCGCACCGAGAGCCTGGAGGGCCTGCTGAACAAGCACCCCAAGCTCCAGAAATATTTCGCCGCCACCCAGGAATACGGCTTCGTCTCCTGCTTCGCCATCCATATGCTGGGGCTGAACATGGAGGTGCTGGGGGTGCTGTTCGGCATGATGCGGCTGAATTACTGGTCGTATCTGGCCTCGTCGTGGCTGGCCATCATGCCGGGCATGGTGTGCTTCTGCATTCTGGGCAACAACCTGGATTTCCGCAATCCGGTGTTCTGGGCCCTGCTGATCGCAGACGGTCTGCTGATTCTGGGCGCCCTGTGGTACACCCGGCACAAGCTGGGTCAGTCCTCCAAGCGCACCTGAAGCAGCTCGTTCTCCTCCGCCGCGTCCCGCAGCACCGCCAGCGCCCGCTGCATATAGTCCTCCTCCGGCCAATTCTCCACATGGATGGTGGTGGGCACGGACAGGTCCGTCAGGCAGTCATACAGGGCGTCCAGGCTGCGGCCGTACCATTCCGGCAGCTCCAGCGCCTCTGACAGGGCGTCGTGCAGCTGTTCCCGGTTGGTGATGTCATTTCCGTTTAGGTGGATCTGCATAGTCATTCTCCTCCATACAGCAGTTCAAAGGTCTTGTAGTGGTCGCCGGTGTAGTAGATCAGGCCGTCGTTGGAAAACACGATGCGCTCCGCTCCCCGGGAATCGGCCCCCAGGGTGTTGATGTCGCACTCGGTCCAGGTGCGGCCGTCGGCCTCCGGCAGCAGGCCCTCATAATTGCCGAACCGGCTGCCGCCGATGCAGCAGCCCGGGGCGTAGGGCTCCAGGGAGCCTCCGGTCCAGCCCAGCTGCTGGGCCTCTTTTTTTGTGATGAAATTGTCCGGCAGGCGGCCATACAGGTGGATATACAGCGCCACATCCTCTTTTGTGGTGTATGTATCCTCCCGGGCCAGCTGCTGCTCCTGCTTCGGGTCGGCCGGCGGGTCCTGCTCCTCCGGCAGCATCACAAAGCTGCACGCCGTCAGGGACAGCGCCATCACCAGCGCCAGCAGAAGCGCCGTCAATTTTTTCATGGAATTCCCCCCTTTCCGTGTTTTGTCAGTATAACATATCCCGCTCCGTTGTGCAACCGAAACAATTCCCCTCCGGTGATTTTCCGGCTTTTGCCGCATTTCGCACAAGGTAGCGAGATGAAGTCGTTTCGTTCATATGGCGCATGATGATCCCGCTTCATCGCAAAAATAACATCAGAGGCCCCAAAAAAGCCGCCGGTTCAGGAACCGGCGGCTTTTTTCAGCGCTGATACTCAAATTCCAGGTTGTACATGGACACAATGTCGCCGTCCTGGATGCCCATGCGCTCCAGCTGGTCAAACAGGCCGGACTGGCGCAGCATCTTGTCGAAGTACATACGGCTTTCGTAGTCGGAGAAGTTGATGTTGGCCATCAGCCGCTGCAGCCACGGGCCCTCCACCAGCCAGGTGTTGTCCTCCTGCTGGATGTTGAGAGGCTCGGAGGTGTCGATCTGAGGCGGCCGGGGCACATACTCCGGCTCGTACACCGCCACTGGCGGCAGCTCCGCCAGCCGGGCGGCAATGGCCTGCACCAGCTCCCGGGTACCCTGGTGGGTGGCGGCGGACATGGCCATGAACGTGTAGCCCGCCTCCTCCACATGGGCACGGAAGGCGTCCAGCTGGGCGGGGTCCGCCAGCAGGTCCGTCTTGTTGGCCACCACGATCTGGGGCCGGTCCGCCAGCTCCGGACTGTACTGCCGCAGCTCCTGGTTGATGGCGTCAAAGTCGGCGATGGGGTCCCGGCCCTCGCTGCCGGACACGTCCACCAGGTGGACCAGCAGGCGGCAGCGGTCGATGTGCCGCAGGAAGTCGTGGCCCAGGCCCGCGCCCTCGCTGGCCCCCTCGATGATGCCGGGGATATCGGCCATGACGAAGGACACGCCCTCGTCCACATACACCACGCCCAGGTTGGGGTACAGGGTGGTGAAGTGGTAGTTGGCGATTTTGGGGTGGGCCTTGGACACCACGCTCAGCAGGGTGCTCTTTCCCACGTTGGGGAAGCCCACAGTCCCACGTCCGCCAGCAGCTTCAGCTCCAGCACCACGTCGTGACTCTCGCCGGGCAGGCCCGCCTTGGCAAAGCGGGGCACCTGACGAGTGGGGGTGGCGAAATGCTGGTTGCCCCAGCCGCCCCGGCCGCCCTTGCACAGCACAAAGGGCTGGTCGTCGGACATATCCTTGATGATCTCGCCGGTTTCGGCGTCCCGGATCAGGGTGCCCCGGGGCACGCGGATGGTCAGACTCTGGCCGTCCTTGCCGCTTTTGCGGCCGCCCTGGCCGTCTACGCCGTTGGCCGCCACATATTTGCGCTTATAGCGGAAGTCCATCAGCGTGGACATATTGTCGTCCACCCGGACGATGATGCTGCCGCCGTCGCCGCCGTCGCCGCCGTCGGGGCCGCCTGCGGCGATGTATTTTTCCCGGTGAAAGGCAACGGCTCCGTTGCCGCCGTTGCCGGCCCGGACGGTGATGCGGGCCTTATCAATAAATCCATTTGCCATATCGTTACCTCATCTGAAAGAATATGCTTTTATTTTATCCATTTTACAGGAAAAACGCCGCCCCGTCAAGATGCACCTGCTTCCCTGACGACGACTCTTTTTTTCAGGGAAAGCTCAAAAAATGCTTGCAAAACCGGCTCGGATGTGATATCCTATCATGGCGTAAAAAGGGCGGTCCTCTGCCGCCGGTGTCCGGAACGAGTCGGACGCCGCATACATGACGGCACGAACGCCTATATAAACAGGAGGAAATATCCATGGATCTGATCAAAGCACTGAACAAAGAGCAGCTGGAGAAGGAAGTCCCCCAGGTGCAGGTGGGCGATACCGTCCGCGTGCACGTGAAGGTCAAGGAAGGCGCCCGCGAGCGTATCCAGGTCTTCGAGGGCACCGTCATTGCCAAGAAACATGGCGGCATTGAGGAGACCTTCACCGTCCGTCGTATCTCCTACGGCGTGGGCGTGGAAAAGGTGTTCCCCGTGCACTCCCCCTCCATCGCCACCATCGAAGTGGTCCGCCACGGCTTCGTGCGCCGCGCCAAGCTGTACTATCTGCGTGACCGCGTTGGTAAGGCTGCCAAGGTCAAGGAGAAGCTGTAAGCCGTATCCCCCTAAAAAAGAACGAACGCCCGCAGAAGGCAGCTCCCGATAAGAAAACATCGTGAGGAAAGAGAGAACGGTATAGCTTCGGCTGTACCGTTTTCTCATTTTTCCATTGATGCCGTGACTTTTGACATTTCCAAGGCTCCGATACCCTTGTAGTAAATGTCGATCTCCTGCGTCCGGTTCTTGCCCTTCGGGTCGCTGGCCGCATGGACGATGATTTTCTCCACGAACTCATGGAGGATGCAGGGCGTGAGCTCCGGGATATCCGTGTACCTCTCCACAACGGAGAGAAAACGATCAACATCCGCCGATTTGCTTTCCTCCAGCTCCACTTCTTTCCGAAGGGAACTCGCCAGCACCTTGAGCTCCTGTTCTTCCTTCTCATAGTCCGCAGAGAGTTTCTGAAAGCGTTCATCGGAGAGCTTGCCCGAAAAGTTGTCCTCATAGAGCCGCTTGAAGATAGCATCCAGCTCTGTGATCCGCTTCTCGGAATCGACAAGCTGCCGTTTCCGCTTTGCAAGATCCCGGTCGCGCTGCCGCAGGTCACTGTCCATGACCAGCCTCACAAACTCGTCCTTACTGCGGGAGGCGAAGGAAACGATCTCCCGCAGATTTTCCAGAATCAATTCCTCCAAGATCACCGTGCGGATGGAATGAGTCTGACCGCAGAAGTCACGGCTCTTTCGGTAGCCGGCGCACAGGTAGTATTCCTGCTCGCGCCGGAAGTTGGTGGCTCTGCATTGATACATGACAGATCCGCAGTCCGCGCAGAACATCATGCCGGAGAACATCCCCATTTCTCCCATTTTTGTAGGACGACGGCGCGTCTGCCTTGCTGCTCTCGCAGCGTCCGCGATTGCCTCCGTCCAGATCGGGTCATGGGTGTTCTCAAAGATCAGCCACTCACTTTCCGGATTATGGATGACCTTTTTGCTCTTGTAGGACTTCTTCCTCGTCTTGAAATTGACCGTGTGCCCCAGGTACTCCCGCCAGCGGTCCATGATATCCGCTACGGTGGAGGCATCCCATGCGTAAGGCAAGCCCCGCTTGATATTGCTTGCTTTCCGGCCACTGCTGGCATAATAGGCGGCCGGGGTCAAGATCCTTCGCTCTGTCAGCTTCCTTGCAATCTGGGACGGTCCGAAACCGTCCATCACATATAGGCCGATCTCATAGACCACCGCTGCGGCTTCCTCGTCCCTGACCCACAGCTTTTTGTTGTCAGGAGACTTCATGTAGCCATAGGGCGGCAGGGTCGTCAGATGCTCGCCGGCGTTGCCCTTGACCTTCATCACAGCACGGATCTTCTTGCTGGTGTCCTTCGCATACCACTCATTGATGATGTTCCGAAAAGGAGTGAACTCATTATCACCCTGGGTGCTGTCCACACCATCGTTGACAGCAATAAAGTGAATGTCATGCTCCGGGAACATGATCTCGGTATACATGCCCACTTGCAGATAATCACGGCCCAGGCGTGACATATCCTTGATAATGACCCGCTTGACAAGGCCGGCTTCGATATCCGCAATCATTTGCTGGAAACCAGGTCGGTTGAACGTCGTACCCGAAATGCCGTCATCAATATAAAAGCGATAGTTTTTGTAGCCGTGGTCAAGTGCGTAGCGTTGAAGGATCTTTTTTTGGTTGATGATACTGTTGCTGTCGCCCTGCAATTCATCGTCGCGTGACAAACGGCAGTACAAAGCGGTAACAGCTTCGACGCTCATAGCGTTGTAAGGGAATTGAAGCGCGGCAGCGGTGTTTGACTGATGATACATAGTAACCTCCCATCCGGCAGTCAAACACGGTTTTGAAGTCACCTTCATTATACCGCGTCTTTTTGTCCCTGTCTGCCTGTTTAGGAGAATTAAGTTGTCGCTTCTTTCTGAACGTCCGCTTTCATCAGACGTTCCAGCTTCACGGCAATACTCTCGTCGCTCTTTTCCCGAAAGAAGGAATTGACGATAAAGGTCGTGTTGCCGATCTGTTTTTCGCTCCGCTTCGGCGGGGCGTATTTCTTTTCAGATGAAGCGGTCGTTTGCATAGTTAGCCCCTTTCTAATCGTCTGAAAACAAATCATTTTTTGATAGCTTACAAAGAACAGCAGAAACGGACGGCTGAATGGCTTTTCAGCTCCACGGGAATCCCACCCCCGCGCGGTTCTCGCGCGGCCCTGCTCATTGCCTGCGACGCCTCACCGCCTGAATACGGCTGCACGCCCGGACTGTGACTGCAAGGGAGTATCGCCTCGTCTGTGCATCGTGGCCCGCGGGCTGCCTTGCCCGCTTTGCGGCCTGGTGGATATCGCTCGCCTCGTTGAAGGGTCATGGCGCACCGGCCGTATAGCTCCGCACAGACGGGAATGTATCCGTCTGCTCTATGCTGCACCGGGATTTGCCGGGCTTTCTTTGTCAAGGAGCAGGGTCAAGGTCAGATTGAACGCGCAAAGCGGAAAGGGGGACGCTTTGCATTTTGCGTTAATCTGCCTTGAAGTTAAGGACAGCCCGCATGAGCTTTGCTTGCAGCCGCTCCCGCAAGTCCTCATCTATGCCCCAATAGGTATTGCCGCTTTCGTCGCGGATTTTCTGCATAGACAGGTGGGCTATGTAGGGCAAAGGTGGTCTTTCCCTCGCCGGGGTTGCCCTGTACTATGGTTACTTTCCCGAAGGGGATATACGGCTTCCATAGCCATTCAACGGTCTGTGTATCAACCTCGCTCATGCGGATAATCTCAACGGTTTCTTCCTGGGTTGGCTCTTTCAAGCCGTAGATTGCTTCCCGCAAATACTTCCCGTCTGTGATTTCTG
>OHRD01001000.1_pt1 | contig 10567 bp, 8 predicted proteins | sample 1578371 | NCBI WGS metagenome assembly OHRD01 (sample SAMEA3879505, study PRJEB24766) | human gut metagenome | biome: human-associated habitat; feature: feces | place: USA | collected 1985/1987
CGGCGTAGCGGAAACATAAATGATCTGATTGATTCGGTCCGTAAACTCCTCAAAAGTCAGAGGACGGTTATCCAGCGCGCTTGGCAGACGGAACCCATAATCCACAAGCGTGTGTTTTCGCGACTGGTCTCCATTGTACATGGCATGAAGCTGAGGTACGGTAATATGGGATTCATCAATCATAATCATATAGTCATCAGGAAAATAATCAAGCAGTGTATATGGAGGGTCTCCCGGCCTGCGATCCGACATATGGCGCGAATAATTTTCGATACCTGAGCAATACCCCACTTCCTGCATCATCTCCAAATCATAATTTGTCCGCTGCATGAGACGCTGTGCTTCTAAAATACGATCCTGCTCCCGAAGTTCCTTCAGGCGCTCTTCCAACTCCACCTTAATTTTACCAATGGCATTTTTTAACTTCCCGGAAGTTGTTACATAGTGGGATGCGGGAAATATTCCGATATGATCCCGTTCCGCCACTGTGGCACCTGTCAAAACATCAAATTCGTACAGGGATTCAATTTCATCACCAAACATTTCTATCCGCACTGCCGTATTATTGGAAGATGCAGGAAATACATCAATTGTATCACCTCTTACACGGAACGTATCGCGGGTAAAATTAAGGTCATTTCGCAAATACTGCATATCTACCAAGCGCGAGAGAATTTGATCCCGTGTGATTTTTTCACCGGGTCGAAGTGATAATCCCAGTGTACTGTAATCCTCAGGATCTCCTAATCCGTAAATGCAGGAAACTGATGCCACGATAATAACATCACGCCTCTCAAAAAGAGCCATTGTCGCAGAATGGCGAAGACGATCAATCTCCTCATTCCTTGAAGAATCTTTTTCTATATATGTATCCGTCTGCGGTATGTAAGATTCAGGCTGAAAATAATCATAGTAACTTACAAAATAATACACCGCGTTATCAGGAAAGAAGTCTTTAAATTCACTGGCAGTCTGTGCGGCCAAAGTTTTGTTGGGAGAAATAATCAGTGTCGGACGCTGCATTTCTTCAATCACTTTTGCCATCGTGAAAGTTTTTCCTGTACCTGTAGCACCCAGCAAAACCTGAGCCCAGTGTCCATCTCTCAAACCGTCTGTCAGCGACTTTACCGCTTCAGGCTGATCTCCCATAGGCTGAAAAGGAGCTGCCAGCCTGAAAGGTGTCATCTTTCCCATATATTGTCTTTCAATTTTGGCATTTCCCATACAAATTCTCCTTCTAAACCCTATTCTTTACCATGATATAAAATGTATTTCCTATATCATTATATCGTTTTTTATCGATACTGTATATAAGAAAATGAAAACGGATGCCTGCCTGACACCCGTTTCTCGATTATTTTAAAAGATATTTCCTTATGAAATAGATTATTGCAACTGTGGCTAAAACAATAGCTCCATAGATAAAGAACAGCCACACCAATACCAATCCCAGCAGTATAAAAACGGCGATCCCTAACCCTCCTAACAGTTTCTTCCACCATGGCAATTCATGAATATGAATCATATATATATGGATGAAAGAATCTTCTGCAGACCGTTCTTCCTGCTCCCCTTGCTCATTCAACGTCAGTCCGTCATAGTCATTCACATCATCTCTGGACATGACATGCGGTTCTTTCCTTACCTCGTTCTGATTGTTTTCACTCATAATTCAGATAATTTCTTGGCAAGAAGCTGATTAACCACCTGCGGATTGGCCTGTCCTTTCGTTACTTTCATAATCTGCCCTACAAGAGCCCCCACAGCTTTCTTCTTCCCTGCCTTGAAGTCGGCAACAGCCTGGGGATGCTCGGCAATAACGTTTGCAACCAGCCCCTCCAATTCTCCTGTATCACTAATCTGGGTAAGACCTTTTACTCTGACGATTTCTTCCGCGCCACCGCCATCTTTCCACATATCCGTAAAGACCTTCTTTGCAATTTTACCGGAAATAGTCCCTTTACTAATCAACTTTAGCAATTCTGCCAAATTTTCAGCAGTAACAGGAGCCGCCGCGATTTCAATGCCATCAGTGGACAGCTGACTCGCAAATTCTCCCATCAACCAGTTTACAGCGGCTTTGGGATCGGCTCCCGCCTTAACAACTGCTTCGAAATAATCCGACCGATCCTTATCATTTGTCATCATAACCGCATCTTCAGAAGAAAGCCCGAAACATCTCATATATCTTTCTTTTCTTGCATCGGGAAGTTCAGGAAGCGTTTTCCGTATTTCTTCAATATACTCTTTGCTTACTGTAAACGGTACAAGATCCGGTTCAGGAAAATAACGATAGTCATTGGCTTCTTCCTTGGAACGCATACTTTTGGTTATACCTTCTTTTTCATCCCATGTTCTTGTTTCCTGAATAATCTTCCCGCCTTCTTCCAAAAGTTCCGCCTGACGAAGCGCTTCATATTCAATAGCCCTTTCAACACCTCTGAAAGAGTTGATATTTTTAATTTCCGTTTTTGTCCCCAATTCTTTCTGTCCAATAGGACGAACTGAAACATTGGCATCACAACGGAGACTGCCTTCTTCCATACGGCAGTCGGAGATTTCCACATATTGGAGAATCGCACGCAATTTCTCCAGCGGCAGCACCCGCCGCTGCAAACACTCGCTAACCTTAAAACTTCCATGTAGGCCACTGCTTCTTTCGCAGAACGCATATCCGGTTCAGAAACGATCTCCAGCAGCGGTGTTCCCGTGCGGTTATAATCCACCAAAGAATAGTCAGAATCCGTAATGGAATTGCCATGATGAACCAGCTTGCCGGCATCCTCTTCCATATGGGCACGAGTAATGCGGATATGCTTCTTTTCCCCTTCTACTTCCACATCAAGGAATCCAGGACCACAAATCGGCAAATCAAATTGAGACGTCTGGAAATTTTTTGGCAGATCCGGATAATAATAATTTTTTCTGTCAAATTTACTGAATCGGGCAATTTCACAATTCAAAGCTAATCCCGCTCTTACACCGAATTCCAACACTTTTCTGTTTAAGACAGGAAGCACACCGGGAAGCCCAAGACATACAGGACATACATTTGTATTGGGATCTGCGCCAAAAGAAGTTTTACAGCCGCAGAAAATTTTTGTTTTTGTTCTCAACTCCGTGTGGACTTCAAGACCAATGACAACTTCGTATTTCATTCAAACTCTCCTTTCGGCGCTGTCTTCGTAAATTCAGGATGATCCTGTTCAAACGTATAGGCAGCCTGCAGAATCTTTTCTTCTCCAAGCGTCGGTCCGATAAGCTGCATACCAAGAGGCATCCCATCTTTAAATCCGACAGGAATGCTGATGGAGGGTGCACCAATCAAATTAACCGGCACCGTACAGATATCTTCCATATACAGCGCCAGCGGATCCGAAAAAGCACCAAATTTGAAAGCAGTTCCTGATGCAGAAGGTGCTGCAAGAATATCACACTGCTCAAAAGCTTTTTCAAACTCCCGCTTCAAAAGAGTGCGAACTTTCAGCGCAGTCAGGTAGTATGCATCATAATAACCTGCAGAAAGCACATAGTTGCCAATCATGATCCGACGCTTGACTTCTTCGCCAAATCCCGTACTTCTGCTCTTAATATACATATCCACAATATCTTTTCCTGAAGCACGGTAACCAAATCCAACGCCGTCATAACGCGCCAGATTGGAACTTGCTTCCGCAGGAGCAATGATATAATACACATCTACACCGCTGGTAATATGGGGGATAGAAACATCCACGATTTCAGCCCCCTCTTTTTCATAATAAGCAAGGGCCGATTTAATTGCTTCTTTTGTTTCTTCCTCGATTCCTTCACCGAAGAATTCTCGGGGTACGCCGATACGAAATCCTTTTATATCTTTTATAAGAGCTTTCTTGTAATCCTTCTTTTCCATATGGATAGACGTGGAATCCCGATGGTCGTGACCCGCAATAGCATTTAAAACGATAGCTGCGTCAGTCACGTCCTTGGTCAACGGGCCGATCTGGTCCAGTGACGAAGCAAATGCCAAAAGCCCATAACGGGAAACAAGACCATACGTTGGCTTAAGACCTACAATCCCGGTAAAAGAAGCAGGCTGCCGGATGGATCCGCCGGTATCAGAACCAAGAGTCCAAATTGCTTCATTAGCAGCTACTGCCGCCGCACTGCCGCCGGAGGAACCGCCGGGAACACTTTCCAGGTTCCAGGGGTTATGGGTAGGCCCGAAATAAGAACACTCCGTACTGCTCCCCATAGCAAATTCATCCATATTCAATTTACCGAGAGAAATATAGTCACAGCTTTCTAATTTTTCAATGACTGTAGCATTATAAGGAGCTATAAAATTCTCCAGCATTTTCGATGCAGCTGTACAGGGCTGTCCCTTAATGCACATATTATCTTTAATTGCCCCGGGAATCCCTGCCAGTTCAGAAATCCCTTCTCCTGAAGCAATCCTTTTATCTACTTCTGCCGCCCTCTCCAACGCCGTTTCATCGCTCGTCGACAAAAATGCATGGATCTCCCCTTCCACAAGATTCCGATGGGCAATAATCTTTTTTGTTAATTCTACAGAAGATATATCTTTATTGACAAGTTTTTCATGAAGACCATGAATTGTATACTCCACCACTGTACCTCCTATATAATTTTAGGCACTTTAAAATAACCGCCTTCTTTTTCCGGCGCATTAAAAAGTGCTTCCTCATTTGATAAAGACTGATGCGGTTCATCTTCACGCATGACATTATACTGTTCTACCGCATGAGCCGTCGGTTCTACGCCCTCCGTATCATGTTGATTCAATTCTTCCATATGGGTGAGAATACTGTTCATAGATTCACGCATTTTTTCCAGATCTTCTGCACTGAACTCCAGACGGGAAAGAAGTGCTATTTTACGCGCTTCTTCTATCGTGATTTTCATAGATCCACTCCCTTACTATTAATAACTATAAATACGCCATAATTATAACATACAAGTTCTGATACCGTTTATTCTTTTATTCCCACCCCCGCACGTTTCAGAAACTCTTGTTCATCTATCACCGGAATGCCCTTCGCTCTTGCTTTTTCCAACTTACTTCCTGCATCTTCCCCCGCCACAATGAGAGTAGTGGTATTCGTCACAGAACTTTGTGTCGTTCCCCCCAGACGCTTGATCAATTCTGATGCCTCACGCCTTCCCATAACTGCAAGTTTTCCTGTAAGCACAACAGATTCCCCGGAAAACATCCCGCTTTCCGATTCTCCTTTAATTTCCTCCATTAAGACGCCGGCATTTTTTAATTTATTAATCATTTCTATGTTTTTCTCATCATGAAAATAGTCATATAAACTTTTTGCCGTTATTTTACCGATCCCTTCCGTTTCTTCAATCGTTTCCACATCAGCAGCCATAATAGCATCTATCGTATGAAAATAATGAGCTGCCAGCTCACTGCCTTTTTCTCCAAGGAAACGTATCCCAAGACCGAAAAGCAATTTGGCAAGTCCTCGTTCTTTGCTGGCACGAATAGCAGTAATTAGATTAGCTGCACTTTTTTCACCCATTCGCTCAATCTGCCGCAAATCATCTTCTTTTAACGCATAGAAATCCGCCGCATCCGCAACCAGCCGATATGCAAGCAAACTGTCTACCACCGCGGGGCCCAAGCCTTCTATGTCCATCGCATCACGAGAAGCGAAGTGAATGAGCTTTTCACGAACCACACCGCCACAGGCAGGATTTATACAACGGAATGCCGCTTCCGTATCGATCCTTCGTACCGGATTTCCACATACCGGACAATTTTCGGGCATCTCAAATTCCTTTTCACTGCCATTTCTCTTTTCTTTTAAGACAGCTGCTATTTCAGGAATAATTTCACCGGCTTTGTAAATAATAACGGTATCTCCTTCGCGAATATCTTTTTCCCGAATAAAATCCAGGTTATGAAGTGTTGCCCTTTTTACCGTCGTGCCGGCCAAGCGGACAGGTGTCAAATCAGCCGACGGTGTCAGTACGCCGGTCCGCCCCATAGAAACAACAATCTTTTCTATTTTTGTAACCGCTTCCTCCGGCGGATACTTATATGCTATAGCCCACTTCGGATCTTTCCCCGTAGCACCCAATAATTCCTGCTGCCGGAAATCATTTACTTTAATGACCATTCCGTCAGTATCATAGTCCAGTTCACGACGCTTCTTTTCCCATTCCCGGACTCCTGTGATAACCCCCTCTATGGAATCCCATTTTCGATAATGGGGATTTACACGGAAATGAAATTTCTTCAACTGCAGAAGCAGATCATCCTGTGAGGAAATATCCAATCCCTCTTCTGCCCCCAGCGCATAAGCAAAAAAATCCAGGTTCCGTGCAGCCGTTACTTTGGGATCCAATTGGCGAAGTGATCCTGCCGCTGCATTTCTGCAGTTAGCAAAAGGCATCATTCCCGCCTCATCACGTTCTTCATTCAACGCAATAAAACTTTTACGAGGCATATATACCTCACCGCGAACTTCCATATAGGCAGGCGCGTTTTCAATATATAAAGGAATTGTTTTAATTGTCTTTACATTTGATGTTACATCTTCGCCTACCTTCCCATCTCCCCGCGTCAGTCCCTGCATTAATGATCCATTCTCGTAAATGAGATTCATAGAAAGTCCGTCAATTTTAAGTTCTGTGATATATTCCACAGGCATTGCACCTATGCCGCCATGGACACGCCGGTCAAAATCACGAAGTTCTTCCGCACTGAAAGCATTTGCCAGACTCAACATCGGCTTTTTAAAAGGAATCTTCCTGAAATCATCCGATGCTTTCCCTCCGACTCTTTGGGTTGGCGAATCAGGCGTTACTATTTCAGGGTATTCTTTTTCCAGATCCACAAGTGACCGATATAGGCGATCAAATTCAAAATCTGTAATTTCAGGCTTATCCAATACATAATATAAATAACTGTGATGGCGCAGCTTTTTTCGTAATTTTTCCGCTTTTTTTATAATTTCTGCCGTTACCATATTATTCCTCTTTTTCAATTGGCGCAAAAGCTACCATAACCTGACGAATCTGATCATTGGGGAAAATGAGTTTTAACATCATATGCTTTCCACTCCCTGTTACCTCTGCAACTTGTCCTTTTCCCCACATACGATGAGACACTTTATCTCCGACCTGCCAGTCAAACCTTGCTTTTACACTCTTTTTCGCCACCGGCTTATTCTCTATCCCCGCAGAGGACAATGCCCATTTGCTCTTCTGCTCATTATTACTCCTGATTAGAGTACGTCTCTTTGCCTCACTGCTATTCCCGCGGATTTCATCCAACAAATCGACAGGGATTTCTTTAAGGAAACGACTCTCTACATAGGGTTTCACCTGCCCGTACATCGTTCGTACAGCGGATGTGGTAAGATATAACTTTTCCTTTGCCCGTGTAATCGCCACATAACAAAGGCGACGCTCCTCCTCTAAAGCCGTCTCATCCATCAAAGAACGTACCCCCGGAAAGATGCCTTCGTCCATACCTGCCATATAAACTATAGGAAATTCCAATCCCTTGGCACTATGGATAGTCATTAAGGTTACTTTATCATCCTCTTCTTCAAAGGAATCTACGTCATTTACAAGAGCGACCTTTTCCAAAAATTCCGGAAGTCCTCCTTCCGGCTGCTCCTGTATAAAATCCTTTGCCACGTTCAGCAGTTCACCCAAATTTTCTTCTCTGCTCTGTGCCTGAGGATCACTGCTCTGCTGGAGAACCGACAGATATTCCGTATCAGTCATAATTTTCTGAATAAGTGTAAATACATCGCCTTCCGTGGAAGCATTCAAGAAACTAAAAATCAAGGCGCTGAATTTTTGGAGTTTGGTTCTTGCTAGCACGGGGATATCAGACTCTTCCAGTGACATGATTCCCTCAAACATGGACATATTTCCCTGTTTGGAAAATTCACTTAACTTCTGTATGGTTGTTTGTCCGATACCACGTCGGGGCACATTGATAATACGCATCAAGCTGATATCATCACGAAAATTGGCCACCAATTTAAGATACGCCAGCATATCCCTTATTTCCGCACGGTCATAAAATCTTGTTCCGCCAACCATGGTATAAGCAATACCGCGCTTTACCATGCCTTCTTCAATCACACGGGACTGGGCATTCATACGATAAAGAACCGCCATTTTCCCATACGGGACATGATTTTCCCCGTGTTCTTTCATCATGGACTCTACAATAAAATCCGCCTCATTATGTTCATCAGAAGCAGCATATTTCTGCAGATGAACACCCGGATTATTTTCTGTCCACAACCGTTTCTCCAAGCGTTCCACATTATTTTTAATAACCGCATTGGCCGCATTTAAAATTGTTTGTGTCGAACGGTAATTCTGCTCCAACTTAATAATTTGAGCCGAAGGATAATCTTCACGGAAATCCATGATATTCCGCAGATCGGCTCCACGCCAGGAATAGATACTCTGATCCGCATCACCTACGGCACAAATATTTTGAGATTTGCCTGCGATATACTTTGCCATAAGGTACTGCGCATGATTGGTATCCTGATATTCATCAATTAAAATATAGTGGAAATGATCCTGCCAACGTCTGCGTATCGTTTCATCAGCTAAGAGTTTTGTTGTCGCAAAAAGAAGGTCATCAAAATCGAGTGCATTGTTCTGTTTCATATATTTATCGTACAAATCATAGACATCAGCAATCTTTTCGTTGTAAAAATTACCGCTGGCTTCCGCGCGAAATGATTCCGGCCCCTGGAGTGCATTCTTTGCGGCAGAAATACGAGCCTGTATATTTCTTGGCGGATACTGTTTATCATCCAGATTTAATTCCTTCAGAATATTCTTAATCATCTGTTTGGAATCATCAGAATCATAAATCGTAAATTTATCAGTAAACGGCAGATGGTTATTAATTTCCCGCCGCAAAAAACGCGCACCAAAAGAATGGAATGTATACATCCACAGTTTATCCGCTTCCGCCCCTACCAGATGATGGACACGTTCACGCATTTCCTGTGCCGCTTTATTTGTAAAAGTGATAGCAAGGATATTCTGCGGCCGTATTCCCTGCTCCAGCATATAAGCAATGCGGCAGGTTAACGCTTTAGTTTTACCCGAACCAGCACCTGCCATAATCAACACGGGTCCTTCAATCTGTTCAACAGCCTGACGCTGTCTTTCGTTTAAAGTATCAAGATAACTCATCCAAACGCCCCTTATAAAAGAAAAACTCATATATGACGAATGCCATGTATGAGTTCTTCGTTCCGCTCAAAATTATTCGCCGTATGCTTTCAGAAGTGGCGGAGTTACCTGTTTCTTTCTGGACATAACATGAGGAAGATAGGCAACTCCATTTTCAGGCTTACCGGCAAATGCTTTCTCTACAATGCTTTCCGCACCTTCAGTGAACCACAAGAATGTATCCTCCGCCAAGATATCTGTCACCATGAGATAAGAAGCTGCATAGCCCTTTTCAGCTTTGATCGCCTCCAGCACTTTCATGATTTCTGCTTTCTTTTCATTAATCGGATCCACATTCATAACGGAAATCTGTCCGACAGTAAATACATTCCCTGCCGCGCTAAATTCCTTTGTATCGTTCCGTGCCAATTTTTCAGCAGGATAATCGGAAATATCCGCACCGGCTTTCAGCATTTCCATACCATAAGCCTCATAATCCACTCCCGCAATTTCAGCCAGTTCTTTCGCCGTTTCTTTATCTTCTTCTGTCGTTGTCGGCGAACGGAAAAGGACTGTATCGGATATAATGGCGGAGAGCATGATTCCCGCGATTTCACGGGACGGCTTTATATGATTTGTTTTATATAATCCATAGATGACCGTATTCACACAACCGACAGGACGAACAAGAATGAAAATCGGATTCTCCGATTCGAAATCCCCGAAACGATGATGGTCAATAATTTCCAGGACTTCCGCGTCATCCATACCATCGATTGTTTGTTTGGATTCATTGTGATCCACTAAAATCACTTTCTGTTTTTCATCTTCCGGATTTTTTCTTGCTACGGAAGTCACAAGTATCGGCTCTTCCAGATTGAAATAATCCAAAGCAAATCTGGATTCTTTATTGATTTCTCCCGCACGAACGGCCACAGCATCCATGCCTAACCGGCGTTTTAAATAAGAATAGCTGAGGGCAGCGGCAATGCTGTCCGTATCAGGCGATTTATGTCCGCTTACAAATACTTGGCTCATCATATATTCCCTTTCTTACTCATACCCCAAATAATAAAATTTTACCCAATCATTATATCATATTTTCTATCCTCGCTTTATAAGCAAAAATACCTTTCTCCAGGAAAATCATTTTCTCTGTGGAAAGGTATTTCACATTTAATAAACCTCAGTCTTCTTCAGTCACCAGTTTTTTCTTACGAAAGCCTCCAAAATGGAACTTTTCAATAACAATAAACAGCATTGGTACGATAAAAATTTGAAACGCTGTCGCAGAAAGAACACCGAATACCACGGCAATCCCCATTTCGGAACGAGAATTCGCGCCCGCACCTGTCGACAGGGCCAGCGGAACGTTTCCCAAAATAAAAGCAAG
>OHRD01001010.1_pt1 | contig 10487 bp, 10 predicted proteins | sample 1578371 | NCBI WGS metagenome assembly OHRD01 (sample SAMEA3879505, study PRJEB24766) | human gut metagenome | biome: human-associated habitat; feature: feces | place: USA | collected 1985/1987
ATGGGCCATCGTCAGCCCTTCACCAAGGTTGAGATCACTGCGATCAACGGCTAAGGAGGTAAATTACAATGGCACATAAAAAGGGCGTAGGCAGCACCAAGAACGGCCGCGATTCCGCAGCACAGCGTCTGGGCACCAAGCGTGCAGACGGTCAGTTCGTTCTGGCCGGCAACATCCTGGTTCGTCAGCGTGGCACCCACATCATGCCGGGTGAGAACGTTGGCAAGGGCAGCGATGATACCCTGTTTGCTCTGGTGGACGGCACCGTCCGTTTCGAGCGCGTGGGCAAGAGCGGCAAGAAGTGCAGCGTTAAGCAGTAACTTCTTTCTGAATAACTGCAATCGTAGAGCCGGACCCTCGTGGCCCGGCTCTTTTTGATGAAATAAGGCTATGCGTTCGTGTAGCGCTGTTTGCAAGCCTTCCCCCGGTCGGGGGAAGGTGGCACGAAGTGCCGGATGAGGGCGCTGAAACGCAAAGGCCTATAAAGCTAAGGAGGGGCTGTATGGCAGCACAGACTAACTTTATCGACATCGCCACGATATGGCTCCATGCGGGCAAGGGCGGCGATGGTGCGGTGAGCTTTCACCGCGAAAAATTCGTGGCCGCAGGCGGCCCGGACGGCGGCGACGGCGGCCGGGGCGGCGACATCATCTTTGTGGCGGACGACCATCTGTCCACCCTGATGGATTTCCGCTATAAGCGCAAGTATGTGGCCCCAGAGGGCGGCAAGGGCGGCGCAAGCCTGTGCCACGGCAAAAATGCCGAGAATCTGGTCATCAAGGTGCCGCTGGGCACCGTGATCAAGGACGCAGAGAGCGGTCTTGTTATCGCCGACCTGTCCGACCACACCCCGGTCACCATTGCTAAGGGCGGTCGCGGCGGCTACGGCAACGCACATTTTGCCACCCCCACCCGCCAGATCCCCAAGTTTGCAAAGCCCGGTATGCCCGGCGAGGATCTGCAGGTGACCTTGGAGCTGAAGTTGATTGCGGACGTGGGTCTGATTGGCTTCCCCAACGTGGGTAAGTCCACCCTCATCTCCACCATCAGTGCGGCAAAGCCCAAGATCGCCAACTACCACTTTACCACCCTTGTGCCCACGCTGGGCGTTGTGTCGGTGGGCGAGGGCGCAAGCTTTGTCTGCGCCGACATTCCCGGCCTGATCGAGGGTGCCAGCGAGGGCGTCGGTCTGGGACACGATTTCCTGCGCCATGTGGAGCGCTGCCGCCTGCTGCTGCACGTTGTGGATGTTTCCGGCAGCGAGTGCCGCGACCCCATTGAGGACTTTGAGAAGATCAACGAGGAGCTGGCAAAGTTCAGCCCCGTGCTGGCCGAGCGCCCGCAGATCGTGGTGGGCAACAAGTGCGACCTTGCCACCGAGGAGCAGATCGAGACCTTCCGCCAGTATGTGGAGGGCAAAGGCCTGACCTTCGTACCCATCTCTGCCGCCACCATGCAGGGCGTAAAGCAGCTGCCGGGGCTCGTGTACAACCGCCTCAAGGATATCCCGCAGGTGCCGGTGTTCACCCCCGAGTACAAAAAGCAGGAGCCCAAGAAGAATGGCCGCGACTTCACCATCCAGCGCATGGAAGCCCATGTGTGGAGCGTGGATGCCCCGTGGCTGGAGTATATTCTGGCCGGCAGCAACGTGGACGACTACGAGAGCCTGCAGTTCTTCCAGCGTCAGCTGGGCGAGAGCGGCATTCTGGACGCGCTGGTGCAGAAGGGCGTGGAAGAGAACGATACCATCCTCATCGGCGATTATCAGTTCGACTATATCTTCTAAGGATAAAGCATCATGAACGAATCAGAAAAGATCGACCCGCGGGAGCTCAGCCCGCTGGCGCTGGCCTTTGTGGGGGACAGCGTGCTGGAGCTGCTGGTGCGCCAGCGTCTGGTGGAGCACCACCGCCTTTCAGCCGGAAAGCTGAATGCCGAAAAGGTCAAGTATGTCTCTGCCAAGGCGCAGTTCAGAGAGGAGCAGCTGCTGGAGCCGCTGTTCACCGAGGACGAGCTGGCCGTATTCAAGCGCGGCCGCAATGCCAGCAAGGCCAGTGTTGCCAAGCACGCCTCCCCGGAGGAATACCGTGCCTCCACCGGCTTCGAGTGCCTGTTGGGCTGGCTGTACCTGAACGGACAGCTGGAGCGTGTGCACCAGCTGTTCGAGGTGCTGTGGCAGCAGTTTGACCCTGACCAGAAATAAGAATGCGAAAGCCCGCTGCTTTCCGCACTGGAAACCAGTGGTGGAGGGCAGCGGGCTTTGCTTGTTGGCATCTGCGGTCCGTCAGATGCCGCTTACGCCATCAGCGGCTGTTTTTTGCGTTGGTGGAACGGCTGTTGGTGGAGTTCTTGGCGCTCTCGTCATCGGCACCCTTGGTGTACTGGTTGGGGTGCTTGTGCTCGTTGGTAGCGCTGTTGGTGGTCTTGCTGCTGGTACGGTTAGAGGTCTGGTTCTTGCAATTGGTACTGCGGTTCTCACTGCGGTTTTCCATGGTGTGAATGCTCCTTTCGGTCGTTGCTGTGGGGGCGGGGCCGCCCTCACAGTCCATAGTGTGGCCGCAGTCGGCGGCTTTATACATCCCATGGGAGGAAAAGAATATGCCTACGGAATATTTTGAGCAGCGGGAGCGTGCCCTGCTGGGCCCGCGGTACGAGCAGCTGTATGCCGCCCCGCAGCAGACGGCAGAGCGCGGCGTTACCGTGTCGGCGCTGCGCACCACGCCGGAGCAGTTTGCGCAGAGGGCAGATTTCCCGCTGGAACCCTCGCCCTTCTGCAAGGCGGCTTTTGTGGTGCATCAGCCGGATTTTAAGCCCGGACGGCATCCGTACCACCATGCGGGGGTGTTCTATTCGCAGGAGCCCTCGGCTTCTTCGGCAGCACCGCTGCTGGGGGTACAGCCGGGGATGCGGGTGCTGGATCTGTGCGCCGCGCCCGGCGGCAAAAGCAGCCAGCTGGCGGCGGCATTGCAGGGGCGCGGTGTGCTGGTGAGCAACGAGTATGTGGCTGCGCGTGCCGAAATTTTAAAAAGCAACCTTGAGCGCATGGGCGTTTCCAACGCCGTGGTGCTCAACGAGACTCCCGCCCGCATTGCCGAGGCGCTGCCGGAGTTTTTCGACCGGGTGCTGGTGGACGCGCCTTGCTCCGGTGAGGGAATGTTCCGCAAGGAGCCGGTAGCGCTGCAGCAGCACTGCGAGGCACTGGTAAAGCAGTGCGCAGAGCTGGGCGCACAGATACTGGACTGCGCCGCAGCAGCACTGGCTCCCGGCGGGCAGCTGGTGTACTCCACCTGCACCTTTGCGCCGGAGGAGGACGAGGGACAGGTGGCGGCGTTTTTGCAGCGCCACCCGGAGTTTGTACTGGCAGATGTGCTGGGCAACGTGGATTACACCTTTGGCAGCGCAGGCGAAGAGAACCGCACCGGCGGTCTGCCGCTGGATGTGAGCAAGGTGCGCCGCATCTGGCCCTGCCAGGGCGGCGAAGGGCACTTTATGGCCCGGCTGGTCAAGGCCGGTACGCCCCGCACCCTGCCGCCGGAGGGAGAATACACCCCGGAGGAGCAGCTCTGGCTTGCCGCCGCTGCCGAGGCGGGCAAAAAGGGCAAGGGCAAGGCGAAGCCTGCCAAGGCCGCAGATGCCCGCAGCGCCCGCCGCGCAGACAGTCGCGCCTGCCGGGACGCCGTGCAGGGCACGAGCCGCCGCACCCGGGATACCGGGGCAGGGGAGGCCACCCCGGCGCAGAGCCTTGCCGCATGGCAGGAGTTTGCCCGGCAGTATTTCCCCGCGCTGGTGCAGCGCCCGGCCGTGGTGCACGGCGGCGGTGTGTTGCTGCCGGTTGCCTTCCCGCAGACGGGGCTCCATGTGCTGCGGGCGGGGGTGTTCGTGGGCAGTGTGCAGAAAGGACGCTTTGTGCCGGAGCATCATCTGTTTACGGCCTTTGGCAGCCTGTGCACGAACTGCGAGCAGCTGACCCTTGCCGACTGCCGCTGCACCGAGTACCTCTCCGGCCGCGAGGTGGAAGCCCGCACGGCAGCGGACGGTTGGTGCTGCGTGACCGTGGACGGCTGGCCGCTGGGCGGCGGCAAGGTGTCCGGCGGGCGGGTGAAAAACCACTATCCCAAGGCGCTGCGGCTGCTGTAAACCGCAGATTTACACGCATCCGGGCGAAAATCGGGCTTTTCAGGCTTGAACGTGCCGGTGGATTGTGATAAAATAATAGAGTTAGATTTTGTGTGCTGCCACAAGCGGGCGACCACAGCCCGTCTGCCCGCAGGCGGAGATACCGATAAATTTAGGAGGCTCTTTCCCATGTCTGGACATAGCAAATGGAACAATATTAAGCGCAAGAAGGAAAAGACCGACGGCGCCCGCGCCAAGGTCTTTACCAAGATCGGCCGCGAGATCAGCGTTGCCGTCCGTGACGGCGGCCCCAACCCGGCTTCCAACAGCAAGCTGGCAGACCTGATCGCCAAGGCAAAGCGCATGAGCGTGCCCAACGATAACATCCAGCGTATCATCAAGAAGGCCGAGGGCGGCGACAAGACCGAGTTCGAGGCCATCACCTACGAGGGCTACGGCCCCGGCGGCGTGGCAGTCATGGTGGAGACCCTGACCGACAACCGCAACCGTACCGCTGCCGACCTGCGCCACTACTTCGATAAGAACGGCGGCAATCTGGGCGCTATGGGCTGCGTGGCCTTCCTGTTCAACCAGAAGGGTGTCATCGACATCTCTCTGGAGGATAAGGACGCCGACGAGGCCATGATGGACGCTCTGGATGCCGGTGCCGAGGACTTTGATGCCAGCGAGGACGCAGCCGAGGTCACCACCGATCCCGAGAACTACTCCGCTGTGGTCAAGGCTCTGGAAGAGAAGGGCTACGAGATCCTGTCCGATGATCTGGCCATGGTGCCCATGACCACCACCCGCCTGACCGATCCCGATCAGCTGAAGCAGATGGGCAAGCTGCTGGATTCTCTGGAAGATAACGATGACGTCCAGAACGTCTGGCACTCTCTCGAGAACGAAGAGGACCTGCCGGAATAAGCTTCCGCAAGGTTCTTTGCTCCTGAAATAAAACGATAAAAAGCCGCTTTTTGTGCTGGTTGGCACGAAAGGCGGCTTTTGCTTGTTATTGCTGTGCCAGCGCCTTACCTTTTGCGTAGTAGCGCTGCATTTCTTCCCGGGGAACCATATTCCCGCCGGTGGCCCAGACCAGATGGGTGGCGTTTGCCAGCGCACCGGCGGGCAGGGCGGTTTCGGTGTAAGCGCCAAGCAGCTGCCCGGGCTGGGTGAGCACCGGGCCGTACATTCCCGCCAGAGCACTGGGCTCAAGGAAAAGCTCTTCTGTATCAGCCAGCTGCGCCAGAAGGGTATACATCCGCTCGTCCTGCAGGGTGTAGCAGCCGCTCATAAAGGGACGCATCAGCCAGCCCACAAAGCCGGAGGCGCGCCCAACGGCAAGACCATCGGCGGCGGTGCAGTTGTCGATGCCAAAGTCCTGCACGCAAATGCTGTTGTTTTCGCCGGTGGCCATGCCCAGCATCATGCAGGGGGAGTGGGTTGGCTCGGCGAAGAAGCAGTGTGCGGCATCGCCGAACAGCATCTTCAGGCCAAAGGCCACACCGCCGGGGCCGCCGCCCACGCCGCAGGGCAGATAGGCGAAGAGAGGATGCTCCGCATCCACGGTGACGCCCTGCGCGTCCAGCTGCTTTTTCAGCCGCAGTGCAGCCACAGCATAGCCCAGAAAGAGGGTCTTGGAGTTTTCGTCATCCACAAAGTGGCAGTGGGGGTCGCCCGCCGCCAGCTTGCGACCCTCGGTCACGGCGATGCTGTAATCAGAGGCGTACTCCACCACCTTGACGCCCCGGCTGCGGAGCAGGTCTTTTTTCCATTGCCGCGCGTCAGCGGACATGTGCACAGTGACCTGAAAGCCCAGCTTCGCGCTCATGATGCCAATGGAAAGCCCCAGATTGCCGGTGGAGCCCACTGCAATGGAATACTGCGAGAACAGCTTGCGGAAGTGTTCCTCTGCCAGAACGGCGTAGTTGTCGGTAAAGTGCAGCATCCCGCTGTGCAGGGCAATGTCCTCGGCGGTTTTCAGCACCTCGTAAATGCCGCCCCGCGCCTTGATGGAGCCAGAAATAGGCAGGTGACTGTCCAACTTGATCCATACTTGCCCGGCGATATGAGTGCCACTGCGCTCCTCCAGCACTTTTTGCATCCGGGGGATGGGCTGAACAGGGGACTCAATGATGCCGCCCGCCGCAGCGGTCTCGGGAAAGACGGCGGCAAGGTAGGGCGCAAACCGCTCCAGCCGTGCGGCGGCGTCCTCAATGTCGGCCAAAGTCAGCGGGCAGGCAGCCGCAGCCTGTGCAAAGGGCAGCTTGTCCGGGTTTACCCATGCAGTCTCCTTCAGGGCACAGAGGTCAGAGACCACGGGATATGCCGCGATCCAATCGGCAACAGAACGCCCGGCGATGCACTTGGCAGGTGAAACCATAGTGGATCCTCCTTTATATATAAAAGTAAAAGCAGATGGCGCGCCCCGGCGGTTTTGCGGAGCGCTGCGTGTCTTGAATATAAAGGTTTTTACAGGAATTGTCAACCGGCTGCGCTTTGCGCCGGGCGGGTCAGAGCGCCACGATCTCGGTGGTCACCAGCTGCTGCTCTGCGCCGTAGTTCAGCTTCATGGCGTAGTCGGTCAGGGCACAGAATTCCTCAGCCTCCTTCCGGGTGGCAAAATAGTTCTCGGTAAGTACCTCGGAGCTGCCGCGGGCGTGGAAGATGGTCTTTACCACAAAGTTGTTTTCGTCCATAGTGTGCCTCTCTTTTCCAGTAGATGAGGGAGACGCTGCCGTCCCTCGGTGTAATTGCAGTATAACAGGACAAATGTCCCACAGAACGGACTTTTAACGGAAGCAGGACATATTTTTGCGCAAACCGGTCAAAAAGCCGCACCAGCCGGAGGAACAGGAGAAGCTTGGAAGGAGAGCAGCACACTGCCCAAAAACCTTGTTAAAAAACTGGCATTTTGCCATTTTTGTGTAAAGTATACAAGAATAAACACAAAAAAATGGCATTGTGCGTATTGCTATTTTATAACTGATATATTAGAATATAAGCAAGAAGAGCGTGCAGGCGTACTGCGCGTGCCATAAGATAAATAACGACAGGAGGAACTTCTCTATGCCTATGAAAATGGGTTGGCGCTGGTATGGCGAGGGCAACGACCCCGTCACCCTGAGCGACATCAAGCAGATCCCCGGCGTGACCAGCATCGTCTGGGCACTGCACAACAAGATGCCCGGCGAGATCTGGGAAATCGACGAGATCCAGAAGGTTGCAGACCAGATCCACGCCTACGGCTTTGACATGGATGTTGTCGAGTCCGTCAATGTGCACGACGATATCAAGATCGGTCTGCCCACCCGCGACCAGTATATCGAGAATTACAAGCAGTGCATCCGCAACCTGTCCAAGTTCGGCGTCAAGGTCATCTGCTACAACTTCATGCCCATCTTCGACTGGACCCGTACCGACCTGTTCCACCCGGTAGGCGACGGCTCCACCGCACTGTTCTACGAGAAGGACAAGATCAAGGGCGATTACAAGGCGATGGCTGAGTATATCATGTCCTTCACCGAGAAGTATAATATGACCTTCCCCGGCTGGGAGCCGGAGCGCATGGCAAAGCTGGACGAGCTGTTCAAGGCTTACGCCCCTGTCACCAAGGAGAAGCTGTGGGAGAACCTGAAGTACTTCCTGGAAGCTCTGATGCCCACCTGCCACGAGTGCGACATCAAGATGGCCATCCACATGGACGATCCCCCTTGGGATATCTTCGGCCTGCCCCGCCTGCTGGTGGATGCCCAGAGCATCGACCGCTTCCTGAGCATGGTGGACGATGAGTACAACTGCCTGACCCTCTGCTCCGGCAGCCTGAACGCCAACCCCAATAACAATGTGGCTGAGATCGTCCGCAAGCACTGCGACCGCATCGCATTCGCACACATCCGCAACATCCATCACTTCCCCAACGGCGACTTCTCCGAGGCTGCCCACCGCGACTGCTGCGGCGAGACCGGCATCATCGAGATCCTGCGCGCCTACCATGACTGCGGCTTCGAGGGCTACATCCGCCCCGACCATGGCCGTCAGCTGTGGGAGGAAGGCCCCGGCGTCTGCCGCCCCGGCTACGGCAAGTATGACCGTGCGCTGGGCATCCAGTATATGCTGGGCGTCTGGGACCTGCTGGACCGTCTGGACGAAGAAAAGAAGAAGGGCTGATCGAATATGAAGCTGACTGACATTAAAAACGGCAATCTCTCTGCCGAGTGGGCAGAGAAGGGCTATGAGCTGCCCAAGTTCGACGTCGAGGCCGTCAAGGCCAAGACCCACGCAGAACCCACTTGGGTGCACTTCGGTGCCGGCAACATCTTCCGTGCTTTCCCGGCTGCCATCCTGAACGACGCACTGAACAGCGGCAAGTATGACCGCGGCGTCATCGTGGCCGAGAGCTTCGACTACGAGATCATCGACAAGGCTTACCAGCCCTACGACAACCTGAGCCTGCTGGTCTGCCTGAAGTCCACCGGCGACATCGAAAAGAAGGTCATCGCCTCCGTCACCGAGAGCCTGAAGGCCGACTACTCCTTCGGTGCTGACTGGGCACGTCTGGTCGAGATCTTTCAGGCTTCCAGCCTGCAGATGATCTCCTTCACCATCACCGAGAAGGGCTACGGCGTCGCTCCTGCTGACCTCGAGCGCGGCCTGACCCCCGTGCTGGCCATGGGCAAGGTCACTGCCCTGCTCTACGAGCGCTTCAAGGCCGGTGCTCTGCCCCTGACCGTCCAGAGCATGGACAACTGCTCTCACAACGGCGATAAGGTCAAGGCTGCGGTCTTTGCCTACGCCTCCAAGTGGGTCGAGCAGGGTCTGGTGCCTGCTGAGTTCCTCGCCTACGTCAAGGACGAGACCAAGATCACCTTCCCGTGGAGCATGATCGACAAGATCACCCCCCGCCCGGATGCCAAGGTCCAGCAGATGCTGGCCGACGACGGCTTCGAGGACAACTACACCATCGTCACCGAGAAGCACACCTTCACCGCTCCCTTCGTCAACGCCGAGGAGACCCAGTACCTGTGCATCGAGGATCACTACACCAACGGTCGTCCTCCGCTGGAACTGGGCGGTGTGCTGTACTGCGACCGCGAGACCGTGGACAAGATCGAGAAGATGAAGGTCTGCACCTGCCTGAACCCCCTGCACACTGCCATGTCCATCTATGGCTGCATGCTGGGTTACAACCTCATCTCTGCCGAGATGGCAGACGAGGATCTGCGCTCCTTCATCCAGAAGATCGGCTATATCGAGGCTATGCCCGTTGTGGTCGATCCCGGCGTGCTGAACCCCTACGAGTTCATCGGCGCTGTCATCAACCGCCGTCTGCCCAACCCCTTTATGCCCGATGCTCCCCAGCGTATCGCTACCGATACCTCTCAGAAGCTGGCTATCCGCTTCGGCGAGACCATCAAGGCTTACGAGGAGCGTGGTCTGGACAAGTCCAACCTCGTGCTCATCCCGCTGGTGCTGGCAGGCTATGCCCGCTACCTGAAGGGCATCGACGACAACGGCCAGCCCTTCGAGATCTCTGCTGACCCGATGCTGGCTGAGCTGCAGGCCATCGTGGCTCCCCTGAAGGTGGAGGCCGGTGAGCAGGACTTCTCCTGCCTGAAGGCTCTGTACAGCCGTGCCGACGTGTTCGGCGTGGACCTGTATGCCGTCGGTCTGGGCGAGAAGATTGAGTCCATGGCCAAGGAGCTGTTCGCAGGCCCCGGCGCTGTCCGCGCCACCCTGCACAAGTACACGCTGGCCCGCTGAGCGCTGACTGTATCTTGAATTAAGCCATTCCCGCACCCATGCTGCGTTTTGCTTTGCCGCAGCGTGGGTTTTTTATTTTGTCCTTTTCCGGGCAAAACGAAAGACCGCCGGGTTTTGATGCCCGGCGGTCTTTCTTATGATAGGAGGATCAAAAATGATCTTAGACGATCAGTTCAGGACGGTCTGCTCGGTCTCGACGTCGAAGAGATGGACCTTGTGGGGATCGAAGGCAACGCGGACCTTGTCTCCGTTGCGTGCCTTGGAGGTGGGAGCAACGCGGGCGGTCATCTTGTTGCCCTTGTACTCGAGGTACAGGTAGATCTCAGCGCCCATCATCTCAGAGACATCGACCTGAGCATCCAGCTGGCAGTCGGTGTGCTTTGCCATAAACTCCGGCTCGTCGTCGATGTCCTCGGGACGGATGCCCATCTTGACCTTCTTGCCGACGTAGGAATCCAGCTTGCCGTCAGCGGTCTTCTCCTTGGGCAGGGGGATGACGTCGCCGCCCAGATCGATGCCGTACTGGTCGCCCTTCTTGATGACAGTACCATCGAGGAAGTTCATCTGGGGGCTGCCGATGAAGCCTGCAACGAACATATTGCAGGGCA
>OHRD01001017.1_pt1 | contig 10401 bp, 13 predicted proteins | sample 1578371 | NCBI WGS metagenome assembly OHRD01 (sample SAMEA3879505, study PRJEB24766) | human gut metagenome | biome: human-associated habitat; feature: feces | place: USA | collected 1985/1987
CTTCGAATGCCTTCAAGTCGTTTATTTCATAGACGCTGACCGTGGCAGTGCCACTTTTTTTCCGCCGTTCTACTTTTTCTGCAAAGCTAATTGCCTGCTCCTTATTTGTTGTAGTATAAAAACCATATCCAAAATCCAAGTACCGATTTTGTGGAATCAACCGTGGTTTTGGAACGGCTATATTACTTCCGTGATAGACGATCATTAACTCACCCTTTCTAAGATTCTTCTGGCCATCGCTCGTTCTTCCCTTAAAGATTTCAACATTGTTTCAATTTGTTTCCTTCTGCCAATTTGCTCCCGAATACGCGCAAGCGAGTCCCTGCGAATGTATTTTGACACGACCTTCCCGCTTTCGCGGTATTTCAAGTAATAATAAGTTTTTTCTCCTGCTTTTCTTTCGGAGATTGTACCTTTGGGCAGATTTTCTAACTCTTGCTCATACTGGTCAATCATATAGTCAATTCGCTTTTTTTCACGCAATACCGTATTAAGTAACAAGTTCATCTAACCACACGAGCGGCATAGGCTCGATCTCCTTCCTCAAAAACGCATTGAGACAGTATTTCATTCTCCCCGATCCTCTAATTTATATTATACCCAACAATCACGAAAGTATCAATCAAATGTTGCACATGGGCCTAAATCTATATACGAACTAAAAAGAAGCACCTTTGAACATTGCTCAAAGGTGCTTTACCTCATCCGTGCAGGATCACGCTGCTTTTGTGCGGATTACTTTTCTGCCTCGGAAATTGCCGAATTCTTCTTCGGTTTTCGCGCCAGTCAGTTCCCAGCTCTTCCGCTCGATAAATGACATATCATATTCCATAGAGCTAGTCAGCCAAATTTTGCTGTCAACATTATAAAATATCTTAGTCGGATCATCCACCAGATTCACATAAATTCTTTTAAGTGAATGACCATCTCCGTTTTCCTGACCGTCTTTTTTCCAGTAAGCAATTCTTCCTATTTCCGGTTTCTTCTTACCACAAAACAACGCCGTTTCCCCGTTTTGGAAGCATTTCATAAACTGCACGAGCAATTCAACAGTAACTGCAGCATCTGAAAAGGCAGAATGATATTTCTCTGCATTAATTCCACATGCCTTTGCGACTGTTTCCAGTTTGAAATTTTCGACTTTTTCTATTTCTATAAAATCATGTGCCATATGAAATACATCAAACGATTGCCGGGGACTGTACTGAACCGCATTGCGATAGAAAAATTGTTTTAGAAATTGATCATCAAAGTGAATGTTGTTATACCCCACTAGCGGGATGTCTTCTAAAAAAAACAAAAGATCCTCCGTACATTCTTCTTCAGGCGCTGCTTGGTCTAACTGCTCTCTTGTTATGCCTGTCAACTTGGATATTTCTTCAGGCAATGTAACGTGGTCCGGTAACCGAAAATATTTATGCAGTTTCTCTACCACCTCAAAGGAACCGTTTTGTTGCCGCAATCTAATGGCAGCCATCTCTATCATACGATCACTTATCGGATTCACTCCAGTTGTTTCTAGATCATATACGATCAGGTATTCACTTGCTGCAATTTGCTTTTGAATTTTACTCACGGTTTCTGGATTTCTCCAGTAATATAACCTTTGTATATTATCATGATTCTCTGCCATATCATCTTGCCTCCGCGTCTTTAATCCAATTAGATAAATATTGCGTAATCTTTGAGATGTTTACTTTGCTATTTAAAATTTCGGGTAATGCCTTTAAAACGCTTTCGATATCAGCTTTCAAATCCTTGTCCATTAAAGAACACCATATCTCCCGCAATATTTCGACTGCAACGATTGGTTGCATATCATCCTTTACTGCGCCAAGATTTCTTGTGCTTCCAACTTTACAAAATGCAGCTATTTCCTTTTCATCTGCGTTGATCCGTGTGATGATGGAATCGTCATTGGAAAAGTGCACTTTTATTGTATTCATAAAAATCCTCCGGTTTATGCCACAGCGTTATGTTCTTTCACCCACCTACTGCATGCATCTACTACTTTTCTTCTTTCTTCCGACAGCACCTTGACGGTTTGCGGATATGTATTTACGATCTGCTAACTCCGAAACGGTAAGGTTTTCGCCTTTATGCCTGCCAATCGTTACAATTGTTTTTGAGTAATCTTCTGCAGATGCCGAATCGTTCGTTTGGCTAGACAGTTGACTTTTCTTTGGCCTTTCGGGTTGTTCATTTGTACTACCGTTATTGAACGAGTCAACAGCACCTTCAGGATCCTCCCTGGCCACTAATTTTTCGTAATCTTTAATTGGTAATTTTAAAAACCGGACCGCTGCAAAATCAAATGCGCGTTTTCGTGCCATACGCACAGGGTAGCGTTGCGCAATTCCTGCCGCAAGAGTTTCTTCGTGTGTTTCTCCAATTCCTTCCATACTGCGTTCACCTTTTTCGATGCTGCATAGGCAAACACAGTGTAGGCCCTGGCATGAGATTACTTTATAGTGGACTTCTGCATTAAGTTCGTATAGTATGATTTCTTCCAGTACATCGTGTGGGGTTTTGTCATCCTCATTGTTCTCTGGGAAACTAATGTTATAGTTCAAAAATTCGCTAAATAACGTCATGATAGGCTCCTCCTTGACTATTGATCAATTATTCTTATCCTCCCTGCATCATCTTTTACATCACTACCAATATGCAATTATTTGACTATTGTTATGGAAGAAACATAATTATCATATTATTTTCAATTTTCAAACCGTATCCAAGACCATGATTGAAGTAAAAACAGGGTTCATTTGATACAGATCCCCGTATCATCTGGAGAACTTCATTTGCAATAATCAAATAAGTCTGTTCATCCAAATCAGGATTCACAAATTTCGAATACAGAACAATCATTGCCTGCAGTTCTTCATCAGTAGCAGCCGTTGCGGAACATGCTTGAACCTGTCCTACATTTCCTTTCGAGTTACGGAGCAATTCTATCTCAATGTTGTCTGAGACTTTTCCTCGGTATAACCCTGCGCCGATGTCTACCATTGTTGTCCCAAAATGCGCAGCTACAGTCTGCAGCAAATCCGTGCTAAAGGGAACATCGATGCCATCCTCTTCCATAATATACTTTCTATTTGAAGCCAGCGCTTCTCTCACTCGTTTGTCCGTCAGGTCTTCGAGCCTTTCGGTTGAGTCCTGTTGATCGGTTTCTGGGGAATTCCTGTTGCCAACCTGGTTACAAATGAGGCACCCAAGTGCTACGCAAAGAACCGCTGCGCAAATTAAGATAATGATTCTCTTCATCCGACACCACCTCCTTTGTCTGCTTATAGAGTTGACAGCCGCATCCGTATGTATCAAGCCTAATATTATATTTGCATTTATCTCCTTCATTTCCGGCAACCTGCTTATAAAAGCTCTTAAATTCGCTTAGATCATCTCCTTTAAAATTATTGGTTGCGGGGCACAGTACCGCCCTGTGCTCATCTGGTAAAGCATCCAGACGTGTTCTTTACACCACCCCGCACTATTGAAGCAGAAAGGGCAGTCATCCCGCCCTTTCTGCTTCACATGATTTTCTTGGATATAGAAAGTGATCGATTTTTAAATACACCGTGTTATATACCGCCCTTCTGAATTTGTCTGCCGGAGATCCTTTAGCCGGATAAGCACCAGGTAGTCTCAGGATATCTACCGCTAAGTCATATGCGCTACAACTCGTTTGATTGGTAAATAATTTCAACCGTTCCCTCAAAATCATATCGTCTTTTCTTTTTCCGATTGCACGCTCAATACTCAGTGCTGAGTATATATGCGGTAATACCAGACTGGGATTCTCAACAGTAATTTCTTTGAAATGGCTCAGACGGCACAAAAAATCAGGGTATTTCAACAGAATATTTTTCTTGATGTCTTTAAAAAAGTCCTCAATATCCGCTTTTAGTGAGTGTTTCATATACAGAGAATTCCCGGTAACAATCGAACTGCCAATCCGCCATGTCGGACATGCTGAAATACTGGCGTCATGCGTATCAGAAGAAACTAGGCATATCCCCGGAATAAATGTATCTCGCAGCGTAAATTTATTTTGGAATCGCTTCGCAAGCATGGGAAATTCCAAGTATATCGTACTTATAAATTGATTAATTGACCATTTGTAACATGCCGGCGATTCTCCCATTGAAGCGTATATATTCTTAATTAAGCTATTAAAAAAGCTTTGAGGTACATATTGATATCTTTGTGATCCAATCGCCATCACCTTCGAAATTCTGCCATGAGATAATGTACGGACTAATACGTTAACTGCCTGTGGCTTTTTTTCAAACCGACGCATCACAAATGCGACCTTTTCAACCGATGTGTCACGGGCAGCTTCGCCTTTTAAGTCTGCCCTTGCGCATAATGATTCATATAGCGACGATGAAGTAAAATATAGCCTATTATTGTATTCTATGAATAGCCTACTGGTATCACGCGCCTCTTCGTAAAGTTCTTTCGACCCACCACGTTTTAAAACCTGGTCTATTGAAATAGTCTTAAGCGTCGGCAGTGTCGGGCTGAAAAATTGATTTTTATCAATTTCAGGCATGTAAATTCTTTTATCTATCGGCTCAATATCATTTTGAGCCCGATACTGGGAAAGCACCTTTGCAAGAACAGTGCCATCGATAACAGGAAGCAATCCCATTTTGTTAGTTTGCATTCGTACTACTGAAGTACATTGCGATATTCTATCAACCCATTCACTAAACTCGGCTAATTCCGTACCTTCAACGGAAAAAGAATCACAAAGATCAAATTCTTTCATTGTATCTCCTCTCACTTTCTCCCTTAGTCATTATTCTCCTATCGTCATCCATGCTTCTCCTTATAAGTATGTAATGTATTGACAGTTTGGGATTCGTAAGTGCTATAAATTAAGGATCAATTAACTCCGATATTGCTTCTTTTGAGACCTGGAAAGATAAAATGTGGTCTGAATGGGAAAACCAGAAGTCTCTTATGGACGTTACTCTGACACGGACTTGCCTGTTTGATAAAAGACTGTAATCTATCTGCATAGAAAGCGGATTATTAAAGTCTGTATTGGATGCCAAAAGCAAGCTGCTCATCAATGCCACTTTTCCTTCATCCAAGGTATTATCATAGCTCGCGCCAAAAGCGGCGCTTCCATCTGCGATAAGATCGGCACGGGTTTGCGCTACAATACTCCCTTGAAATATATTGATTGTTTCAGTTACACGGGCTATTAAAAAAATACCTAATGCGCAAATTAAGACTCCGAGTAAAATAGATCCGTTGCCTTTTTTCCAATGCATTTATAAGACCTCCCCCTATCAGCTTAAGACGTTGAGGCAAGAGATGCCGGCCGCTCAATCATCATTGTGATATCAGCATTCACCTCTGAATCCGGCCAAAAAGAAATGTTATTTACTTTGGCTGTTACCGTACACTTAATTAATCCCCCTTTTTGCCATACCGTTCCCATGTAATTTTGAATTGTTACTTTCGCGGAGCCCTGCTCAATTCCAGATATATCATTCGTCATTTCATCCAAAATCATTTCTGCAGCCAATTGCGCCTGATCCTGACTTTCACATATAACTGCAGCACGCGCTGCCGAGTACGCTGTATACTCTATTGACTGCCGCGCTATGCCGAGTTGTGACGCCATAATCAAAGCGCAAAAAACGAACATAATCATCGGAATCACAATAGCAAACGCTATCAGCTCCCCGCCTTTTCGCCATTTTAATTTATTAAGAATCCGCATAATACAACACCTATTACCAATCCAATAAATAAGTATGGAGCGAATTTCACACTTCTTCCCGTTCCATAATGTCTGTTAAATTTGAATTCTGATAAAGCTTTCAATCCCGCGTGGATGTCAATCCATGCGTTTTGCCTATGCCTGATCAAATCAGCTACGATTACTAAAATCGCCGCTAATGCAACAGTTATTCCTAAGCATAGCGTTCCGTTAAGAGCGCCTATTGCCATTACTAATTTCAAATCTCCCATACCAAAAATGTTGAACCCGCCAATTACAAACAGGATAATAAGCAGCAGTAACCGTTCAAATCCATTTCCGGGTCCTAAGAGGTAAGCGTATATAACACCGAACAGGATTGAAGGAAATGTCAGATAATTCGGAATCCTACCTGTTTTAAAATCAATAACAGCCGCGATAGCTGTGACAATAAGCGAGATACTTGCCGTTACCCAATCCATTGCTGTCATTCCTCTTTATGGTGTGATCTCGCCGCTGCCGCCGCCGTTGCCATTGCCGCCTATATCAATTCCATCAATCAGATCTTTTGCTTCATCAACTTTGTTTTTAGATGCTGAGACGACTCCTTGAATTGCAATCGCCAATACCGCAACGATCGCAATCACCAATGCAAACTGGATTAACTCAGCGCCACTTTCATCTTCAAAAAAACGCCTTAAATAGTTCTTCATACGGACATCTCCTTTTCTTAATATGATTTGCCAGATTAATCTGTCAAAATGAATATGCAAGATATGCACAATAATATTCACCTTAGGAAATTGTAAATTTTTTATTTCGCAGAAAATTCTGTCTGCCGCGCGGAAACAAAAAAGAGGTCCGGCCTTCGCCGAACCTCTTTTCATCATATTTTGTAATTTGGAAATTACTTGTTGCCGTTGACCATGGAAGCGATCTCAGCCGCAAAGTTCTCCTGCTTCTTCTCGATGCCCTCGCCCTTCTCGAAGCGAACGGCGGTGTTGAAGCTGACCTTGCCGCCCAGCGCTTTGGCAGCGTTGTTCATATACTGCTCGACAGAGACGTCGCCGTCCTTGACGAAGGCCTGCTGAAGCAGGCAGTTCTCGGCATAGAACTTGTTGAGCTTGCCCATGACGATCTTTTCCTTGACCTGATCGGGCTTGTTCGCCATCTTCGGGTCGTTGGCCATCTGGCCGAGCATGACTTCCTTCTCCTCGTCCAGAACGTCCTGCGTGACCTGGCTCTTGTCCCAGAAGCGGGGGTTGAGCGCGGCGATCTGCATGGCGATGTCCTTGCCGATCTCGGTGGCGTCGCAGCCCTCGACGGTCAGGTTGACGATAACGCCGATCTTGCCTTTCATGTGGACATAGGGGACGGAGAAGCCGTCAGCGATGCGGGCGAAGCGGCGGATGCTCATGTTCTCGCGGATGGCGAGGAACAGCTCGTCCTTCGCATCCTTGACGGTGCCGTTGCCGGTGACCCAGGGGCAGCCCATGAGCGCGTCGACGTCAGCGGGGTTCTCCTTGGCGACGACAGCAGCCACGCCCTTGACAAAGTTGTTGAACGGCTCGCCGTTGGCGACGAAGTCGGTCTCGCAGTTGACCTCGACCACAACACCGACACCGTCGATGACGGTGGCGTAAGCCATGCCCTCAGCAGCCACGCGGCTGGCCTTCTTCGCCTGAGAGGCGAGGCCCTTTTCGCGCAGATACATGACGGCCTTTTCCATATCGCCCTCGCACTCGATGAGTGCCTTCTTGCAGTCCATCAGGCCGCAGCCGGTGGCCTGGCGGAGCTCGTTAACAACAGCAGCAGTGATAGCCATTCTGATATCCTCCTGAAAAATAGTGTGGTAAAAATGAGACAGGGCGAGGCTTTGCCTCGCCCCGTAAGGTTCTTTTCTCGCTTGATTGGGAAAATCAGGCCTGAGCCTCGCCCTCGGCCTTCTCCTCGGTCTCTTCGCCCTGCTTGCCCTCGATCATGGCGTTGGCCATCACGGAGGAGATGAGCTTGATGGCGCGGATGGCGTCATCGTTGCCGGGGATGGGGTAGTCGATCTCGTCGGGATCGCAGTTGGTATCGGCGATGGCGACGACGGGGATGCCGAGCTTGTGCGCCTCGGCGATGGCGTTGCGCTCCTTGCGGGTGTCGACGATGAACAGCGCGCCGGGGAGCTTCTTCATTTCCTTCACGCCGCCGAGGTACTTCTCGAGCTTCTCGATCTCGGCGAGGTGCTTCATGACTTCCTTCTTGGGAAGCATATCGAACGTGCCGTCAGCCTGCATGGTCTTGAGCTGGTTGAGACGGTCCACGCGGGTACGCATGGTCTTGAAGTTGGTCATCATACCGCCGAGCCAGCGAGCGTTGACATAGTAGCCGCCGCAGCGGGAAGCCTCTTCCTTGATAGCCTCCTGCGCCTGCTTCTTCGTGCCGACGAACAGGATGTTCTGGCCGCTCTCAGAGACGGAACGGACGAAGTTGTAGGCTTCCTCGAGCTTCTTGACGGTCTTCTGCAGGTCGATGATGTAGATGCCGTTGCGCTCGGTGTAGATGTAGGGAGCCATTTTGGGGTTCCAGCGACGGGTCTGATGGCCGAAGTGGACGCCTGCTTCGAGCAGGGCTTTCATGGATACGACGTTTGCCATTGCTTGTAGTTTCTCCTTCAAATTTAGTTTTACCTCTGGAGCCTTCATCCCTCCTGCCAACCTGATGGCACAGACAAGAAGTCCGGTCTCCATGCGGAATACCCGGGTATTATACCCCGCTATTTTCAAAATTGCAAGCACTTTTTGAAAAATCCTGTGTTTTTCCCGCTTTCTTTTTCTTTTGCCGCCTTTCCCGCGTCGTTTTCCCGCGCTTTTGCACCCAGAAGTTGTCATTTTCCTTTTTTAATAATGCCTTTCTAAAATTTAGGCTTGCAAAAATGTCGAAAATCCTTATAATATAGTAGGTCTGCTATTGGGGGACTTTTCGTCCGCCGCCCTTTTCAGTACCGGCGGCGGCGCGTGCGGTGCTCTCTGCGCGGGATCTCCTGGCGCGGAAAGGGCTTGTCAATGAGAATGATATCGTCCCCGATCTGCTTGATACACTCCCATGGGATGCAGTATTCCTCTCCCCGGCCGAACAGCCCGAAAAAGCGGTACGGCCCGGGAATGATGAGTGCGGTGAGCTGCCCGTCCGGCAGCCTGCATTCCACGTCGCCCACATAGCCCAGGCGGCAGCCGTCGCAGATGTTGATGACCTCCTTGCAGCGGAAGTCGGCAAAGCGGCAGTTCATGCGCATCCCCTCCTGTTCCCTTTCATTGTATTCCCGGAACAGGAAGTCCTATCCCTCGCATTTTCCGCGACTTCTCTTCGGGCTATGCCGGAGGGAAAATTTTCTCTACGGAGGTTCCCACACATGACAGAGATCCAGCTCAATATGTACCATGCCCTGGCCCTTGGCGCCGCCATGTACGCCCTCGGTCTGGTGCTGATGAAGAAGATCCCCGTGCTCAGCCGCTTCTGCATCCCCGCTCCCCTGGTCGGCGGTCTGTGCTTCGCGATCTTCAACACCATCCTCTATGCCACGGGCACGGCGGTCATCACCTTTGACGACACGCTGCAAACGGTCTTTATGATCTTCTTCTTTACGACCGTCGGCTTCACCGTCAGCATTCCGATGCTGCTCAAGAGCGGCAAATCCGTCATCATGCTCCTTATTTTGAGCGTTGTGATGATCATTTTGCAGAATGTCGTCGGCAGCGGCGTGATGGCGCTCATGGGCAAAGATCCGCTCTACGGCCTCGCCTGCGGCTCCATCGCGATGATCGGCGGCCCCGGCACGGCGGCGGGTATTGGTCCTGACCTTGATGCGGCCGGTGCCATCGGCGGCACGACGGTCGCCGTCGCGGCGGCGACGTTCGGCCTCATCTTCGGCTCGCTCCTCGGCGGCCCGATCGCCCGCAAGCTCATCGTCAAGAACCACCTGCGCGACGAGCTCGCAGAGCAGACGGTGGAAGAGGATGTCGACGACACGTATTACAACACCCACGCCAATAACTTTGTCTACGGTTTCCTGCTGCTGATGTTCTGCGCCGGCGTCGGCAACGTCGTCAGCGTTCTGCTCACGAACCTCTGCGGCTTCAGCTTCCCCATTTACATTGGTTCGATGCTCGTGGCCGTCGTCGTGCGCAACGTGATCGACCACTTCAAGATCATGGAGTTCCCCGCCGCCGAGATCAGCACGATGGGCAACATGTTCCTCGCGATCTTCCTCTCGATGGCGCTCTCGGGCCTCAAACTCTGGCAGCTCGTCGATCTGGCGCTGCCGATGATCGTCGCCCTCGCCGCCGAGGTGCTGCTGATGGTCGTCTTCTCGCTGCTGGTCGTCTTCCCGGTCATGGGCCGCGATTACGACGCCGCGATGATCACCGCCGGCTTCATCGGCTTCGGCATGGGCGCCACGTCCAACGCCATGGCCAACATGCAGGCCGTTTCCCGCCGCTACGGTCCCTCTCCCTCGGCCTACTTCGTCATCCCGATGGTCGGCGGCCTCTTCAACGACTTCTTCAACGCTGCGATCATTGCATTCTGTATCGGTCTTCTTGCGTGAGAACCGTTTGAGGGCGCAAAGTCCATCGAAGCGCGCCGAACGATAAAAAATATCCCCGCTTCCCGTTCCGTATGTTTCCGCCGCG
>OHRD01001020.1_pt1 | contig 10377 bp, 6 predicted proteins | sample 1578371 | NCBI WGS metagenome assembly OHRD01 (sample SAMEA3879505, study PRJEB24766) | human gut metagenome | biome: human-associated habitat; feature: feces | place: USA | collected 1985/1987
GCTTCGCGCCTGTACCTTCTTTCTCTACCTTATATTGCAAGCCGCTCTCAGTCGTGATAACGCCTTCTTTTGTCTTATTCTCCGCCAAGAACTTATCGCCCTCTTCTTTTGTCTTCTTAGCCTCGCGAGCCTGAGCCTCTACGAAGTAAGTCTGCAAATATTGTTGAGCCTGTTGCGGATTCATCTTCATCGCAGAAGAATCCCCTTTGATAGCTTGGATAAAACCAGCGATCAAATCATCTACGTTAGCCTCGCCACCCGGCAAAGTCTTTAAGTTTTCCTTATAACCGGCACCTGTGCTGATACCAATAGCGTAGCTTGCGCTATCGATGGAAGTCTTCAAGCTCGCGCTTTTGTGAGAATCACCGCAAGAGGTGAAAGATGCGCCCATTGCTACAATCACTGTAGCGACTAATACACTTAACTTTTTCATTTTTCTTTAACTCTTATATATTATTTTTCGATATCTAATAACTCAACGTCGAAGATCAATGTACTATTCGGCTCGATAGCCTCACCTGCCCCACGCTCGCCATAAGCAAGGTTAGACGGGATAAACAATCTCCATTTAGAACCGACCGGCATCAACTGCAAGGCCTCTACCCATCCCGGGATTACCTGTGAAACACCGAATACGGCGGGCTCGCCTCTCTGTACGGAGCTATCAAACACCTGACCGTTGATTAACGTACCGTGATAGTGGCATTTTACCTTATCGTTCGCCGTAGGTTTAGCGCCTGTACCATTCTTCAGCACCTCGTATTGCAAACCGCTAGGCAACTCTACCACACCAGCCTTATGCTTATTGATAGTAAGGAACTCCTCACCGGCTTTCTTATTGATTTCCAGTTTCTCTTGTTGAAGCTTCATGAAGTAATCATTGATCACTTGTTTTGCCTCATCATAACTAAAAGCAGGTTTTGCCTCTGTTAAGACGTCATTCAATCCCTGTACAAAATCTTCCACTTGAAGATCCTTGATGCCTGAGTTCTGGAAATTATTTCCGATACTTAAGCCAAGCGCATAACTTACTTTATCCATTCTTTTTTCTTGTTCAACTAATTATAAGCCACAAAAGTAATGCTTTTAATCGTATAACAGCATTTTGTAAGAACTTTTTATTTCATTCAAATCTTTTTAGAACAAACAAAAGACATACATCCTCAGTCTTTTCCCTATTCCCCATATAATACGACATTGGTTATCCATGCAAAAACATTGGCTATCAATTTGGAAGCATCATTATTTATCTCTCCTGAAGTATTATTTATCCGGTTATCTTTTGTACCTCCAGTCCCAGATGAAGAATTCCCCAAATCCGTATCTCCTATATAAACGATCCGTCTCGAATAGTCTACTCCTAATACGATACCACCAGCCTTCCCAGTCAAGAGTGGCGTGATTCCTTTTGCCGACTCAGTGTTCAAAAGTATCTCACCATGATAGGCATCGTAGTTACGAAATGAGAAACTCGAAGAGACCGGAGTATAAGATCCACTTGTAAAAGGTCCGGTAGAAGTGAAGAAACTATTATCCGCACTTGATGGAGCTACGGTAAACTCACCATTATTGACAGTCAAAAATTTTATATTGCTATTTCCTCCTAAAAATTCATCGATCAGATATTTACTTACATCCGTAGCGTCATAAGAAGCGATTAGCACACGATTCTTTTTTGCATTCAACCAATTATGTACTTTCTTCGCATCTTCATTTCCAAAATAACCATTGCCCATATAATGGACATATACGACATCAAAAGCAGCAAAAAGGGCATCTGTCAATCTATTATTACTAACGTTGGACCGTATCAGATTATACCCTCCACAGACGACATTCCCGTTCGGACCGAAATTACTTTGATTATCCAATATGCCTCTTAAACCGTCTGCACGTGCGTCGGGAGGTACCGAAGCAACAATATTAGTACCTAAACTGCCTAAGCCGACATTAAATGTCAACAAATTAATTACCGTATTGGCTGCTACGCTATATTTTTGCTTGATCGCCACCAAGATTTTCCACCGATGAGCAGTAATGACAAAGTTCTGGACCGGCCCAGCATCGCCAGACATATTATTCTGTAAGGCCGTTACAACTAACTGGCTGCCGTCCAGATTCTTTTCTACGGTAAAATAATCATTTGACAATGATTGCCCCTCACTTCCAATCGGCATACCATTCTCATCCGCCCACTGTAATGTGTAGTCGGACAAGTCGGTAAACACCTCTATAGTAGCTTTAGAACCAGCCTTATTCTTCAATATGATTTCACGGGAGGAAACTCCGAAATGATGCTCTCCGTCAAAAGACATATCGATCGTATTATCATCCCATTGTCGCACTTCTGCCACAATATGTGCAGACTGATTGTTCGCCGCATCGTCAGGATTATCCCATCCGGGAGCGGAAACCTTTTTCACATTAAATATATATTTGTGATTACGCAAGATTTGCCCAAAAGCATTCTCTTTATTGTCCGGGTCAAAATCCATACGATAATAACTCAGCTTTTCATTTCTATTATAGTAACCGCCTACAACGATACACGTCGCACTGCTCACCCGGTCGCCTTCGGCTGGAGAACTGACCTCCGGCAAATAAAGTTGTGCGGAGAATTCATTCCGATCCTCCTCTGAGACCGAAAACATACGGCTGCTTACATTTGCCATACTTCCGTCGGGAACGCTTGGTGTCGTTACTTTCATAGAACCCGTTTCATTGGGAATCACTTGCAGCGAATTATTAGCACGATATGCTTTTACTCCCGCCAGTTTAAAATTTGCAGCTTCGGTAGCAACAACATCCACACGGGCTATGGAGCGCAACATCTTTATCCCGGTGATTTCTTGCATTTCGGTGGATGACAGTCCGGCAGGAAATTTATATTCGCCATACATCGGGAAATTGGAAACTAAATTATCAAACTCCCGATTTATCTTCTTTTTTACGACCTCTTTACTATCGTCCAACGACGGTTCATTGGAAACAACAGTTTCGTCAGTATTTGCCAAAATAAGCAATTCCACAGGCAAGGAGGTTGATTTCAGAAGCACCGTGAATGTTGTTTGTGCCATATTACTACTGATAGATATGCCAGGTACCCGATACCGGTATTTCTGGTCCTCAAATACCAATACCTGAACTTCACTAATCAAAGACTCATGAGTGGGCTGATCAATCTCAGCTTTTGTCTTAGAATAAACGGTAGAAGACGGACTCGTTATTACCAATCTCATTTTTATACCACCTACATCATTTCCGACAGATATCCCTGTCTCGTCATTACAGGATATAAAAAAAAGAAAAACGACCAGGATATATATAAATTTTCTCATGATGCATTTTTCAGATAGAACACAAATCCTCCTCCCTTTGTTCCATCAACCAAACTCATTGTCTTTTAAAGAATTTCCATTTCCCAAGAAAATATAACTATTTGGACAGAACGGGTGTTCTATAGGACAACCGGGCCAAACCGGATGAATTAAATAATAATATAAGTATTCACTAAAAAATATAGGCATATGAAAACAAACAATTTGTATATTACGTTATTTGCGGCATTAGCTATCACTGCATGCAGTAAAGATAACGAGCTTCCTCAAGGATCTGCTAAAGACCCGAATGCCGATATGCCGGACGCATATACCTCTATCGCTATCAATATTCCCCATACCACTATGACGAAAGTCGCTTCGGGCCGTGCCATTGATCAGGGAATAGCGGACGAGAACAAGGTCAAGACCTTACATGTATTTATCTACGATACCGATGCCCCAAATACTCCGACAGTTGCTGAATTTACGGTAGACGACAATTCTCTTGCCCCCAAATCTCCCGGTAGCTCCACTTGGGTAACAAACAGAGCTATCAAAACTAAAAAAGCCGATAAATATATTTTTGCAGCAGTGAACCTCAATACAGATATGGTCAACTATATCACAGCCAATGGACTCGGATCATTCAGTTACAATCAATTTGCCCAAGAAATCTCGCAACTGGCAGATCTGACAAATGGCTTTGTCATGTTCAACACGAGTTATCCGGAAAGTACCCCGGCTGCAAACTTATATGAAAATGAAAGCCTTGCTCAAACGAATCGCATGGCTATACCGGTTTCCCGCGTTGTAGCGAAAGCAGCAGTATTCAAAGCTAATGACTTTGTTGTAAATGGAGGAGGAAACATGACGGAGATAAAATTCGGTTGGAGGAACTTGAATAAAAAGTTCTATTTCATACAGGATAAAAGAGACGGGATTATCAAGGACTATAATTGGGAAAATTTTTCCGTATCGGATTTCGAAAGAGGGTCGGACGCCATAAACACCTATACTTCAACGGACGATCCGGTCACTTTTTCCTACGCACCTGAGAACTCATTCAAATACAGCTTGGATCAAACAGAAGTAAACGGAACGACTTTTATTAGTGTCAGCGGAGTGTTTACGCCAGATAAAGTAATATCGACTTCAAATCCCAGCCCAACCCAACCGGCAGACTTTGCGATTATCAGTAATCCCAATAATGCCAACAAAACATTCTATGTAGTCAGAACAGCCGACGGTATTGCCAACTATTTTGTAAATGGGACTATAGCACAACAATATGCCGATCTTTGCAGTAAAAATACTTCGGGGATGCCTCTTTACAACGGAACATACGTATTGAATGAGAATACATTTACAAATGGTATCTGTTACTTCCACATTTTCGTCAATGCCAATGCTACGTCACCTCAAGCACCTTATAACGTTTACCGGAATCAGTATTTTAAGGTAAACATCCATAGCATACAAGCTCCGGGAAATCCTTCAGACAATTTCGATACCGGAGAGGTGATTAAATCAGAAACATGGATAAGTACTGATATAGAAATAACTCCATGGGAAGTCTATGAAGAAGACTATGATCTATAGCCCACTATCTATGAATTCTTAAAATTTATCTGTGAGATGAAAGCCTATTTAAAATGGATAGTATTAATTACATGGTCGTTCACGATGACGAGCTGTATAAAAGAAAATTTACCTGAATGCATTCCGGACAATACCGGCATCGTTCTTAAATTCCGGTATCCGACTGGTACAAATACCCCAAGTAACAAAAATGGGATTGATCGGTTATCTGTATTCATTTTTGATGACAAAGGTGTTTTCGTTTCACAAATAAATGATTCTCTGATATGGATCGATGATAATTACGAATTGGAACTTCCTTATAAACGAGGAAGTTACCAATTTGTAACATGGGCGGGTTATAACGAGGCAACCTACGGAATAACAACATGCATACCGGGTCAAACACATATAGAAGATTTTTTCTTATTCCTGAAACGGGATACGGATAACCGAGTTACAGATCAGCCCAAGTTACTATATCATGGGATACACGAGACTGTAGCATTGGATGAACACGAAAAAATGATTGCTTGGATAAATCTAAAACAGATTACAAATCATATCCGTGTTATTGCTCATAATTTGGATAAGGACATATCTCATAACATCTATATTGAAGACAACAATGGTAAATATGGATATTCATCATTGTTCGCCCATGACGATCCGATTCTTTATATACCTGTTTATATGAGGGTCGCAAAAGAGAGTAATACGTTAACCGCTGATTTCAATGTAATGAAACTTGATAAGAACCGGATACCACGTTTACAGATAGTGGATGAAACAAATACAGTTTGCTATGATGAAAACCTTATCGGAGAACTTCTTGGGAAAAATCCCAATATTAATTTAGAAAATGAACATGATTTTACAATTGAAATATCATTCAATGGTTATAGTCCGATCGATATAAAAATTAACGGTTGGGATATAAAAGAAAGCGATGAAATGTAATTATTCATCGCTTTTTCAAGATAAAGTCGTAACTTCGTAACTATTAATATATACATCTATACATTTTAAACAAGTAACAGATGAAAAAGTTAGTCATACTTACCGGAGCGGGAATGAGTGCGGAAAGCGGCATCTCCACTTTCCGTGACTCGGACGGGTTATGGGAGAAATACCGGGTGGAAGATGTCGCCACGCCGGAAGGCTTCGCCGCCAACCCTAAATTGGTTCTCGACTTCTACAACCAGCGCAGAAGAGAGTTATTGAATACGAAACCTAACGCCGGTCACCTCGGCCTAGCCGCCTTGGAGAAAGATTTCGACGTACGGATCATTACCCAGAATATCGATAACTTACATGAACGTGCGGGTAGCAGCCACGTGATCCATCTGCATGGAGAGTTGATGAAGGCATGCTCCGTAAGGGATATGGACACGACCTACGATCTATCACCGGAGAACCCGGATATTCATCTGGGTGACAAGGACCTTCACGGAAATCAGCTACGTCCTTTCGTCGTATGGTTTGGAGAGGCGGTACCCATGATAGAGCCTTCCATCAAGCTGGTGGAAGATTGTGATATCTTCGTGATTATCGGTACCTCCTTAAACGTCTACCCTGCTGCCGGATTGCTAAACTACGTGCGCCGGGGCCAACCGATCTACTTGATCGACCCGAAAGATGTACGTACTTATCGCAACGATATCGAGCATATACAGGCCGGGGCCTCGGAAGGGGTCAAGAGGCTGACGGAGTTGCTTACGCAGAATTAAACAACTCATACACTCATTAGGTCTGACGAAGGCAAGTATAAACACAAAGTCCTTGGCATGCGAACACATTGCCAAGGACTTGTCTTTTTATCCGCTTCCATCCTCACGGAAGTACTTACGGATGAACTTTAATTTATTACTTTAGTATTAATATTAATCCAATTCCCGCCTGTTCATCCGTCACGGATTACTTGGATCGATACCCGCACGGGAATCGTATGATTATCTTATTTCGTTTATTTCTTATTTCACGATTGCCTTTACAGCTTCCTCACCATCAATAGCTACCGCTACGATACCGGCAGGTACAGCGATTGTAGCGTTATCGGATGTAAGAACAGTCTCAGCTACAGACTGGCCTAATACAGTACGTACATAAGCGTTCTGACCAGCAGCGCCTTGGATCGTTACGACACCGTTGCCACCTACTACAACGATAGAGGATTCTTTTGCGTCGATAGATTCGTTGGCTGTCGGAACCTCTGTGCCAAGCGTGAAGACCATTGCTTTTTCTGGATTTGTTGTTAAACCTAACATACCATTCAAAGCATATACATAAGCTGTCTTATAAACATCACCCTCTTTGACCTTTCTTTGAGAAGAAACGAAATATTCATCATCTCCCTCCGCAAGTGTGATATTAAACTTGAACGCATCCAATCGATCTGTTGATTTCACGCTCTTGTCATCGTTAAGCTCCTTAACAACCTTAACGGTCTCACCTTTCACGGTAGTAGTGATTGTATCAACCCCCGTAAGGATAGCCGGGCGGAAGATAACCTTCGTCTCAGACTTGCTTGAACCTTCCAAATAATATTTCTCGTCCGTATATTCCTGAGCAGAACCTTCCACGAAATAATGCAAAGAATCTGTCGGATTGAACATGAACATTCTTTCAGCCGGTTTTTCTTCACCTTCAGCCACCTCAATACCCTTAGAGATATAGAATGACGGAGTCTTAGCCTTGCTATCCGCTGTATCCAACCAGAAGATCATGCTTTCAGCGGACAAGATGCCCTCGTTGAAGCCATTCTTATTCAACTGATAATTGATAGAACCTAACATATTGTCGAAAGAAGCGTGACGAGGTTTAGCGGCCAATGACGGGTTGAACGGATTAGCGTCCAAAACCTCAACGTTAGCGTAAGTCTTATTAATATCATCAGCAGATAGGTAACGATTGGCCGCATAAGTAATAGCCATAGAAGTAGTATTTACGCTAGCCATTTTTGCACTACTACCAGTTGAGCCATCATAGCTAAGCTTACCGTCTGTTACAGCGCTCACCGCAACTAAAGAATAAGCGCCAGCGGCATTCTTAACAACAGCGAACTCTGTAGCGGCATCAGCAGCCTTATCTCTAGATGCGGCAGCGCCAAGATATTTAGCATCATCACCTTTGGCTTCCGTATAGCGTAAAACATAAGTCGGAACAACCAATGTATCGCCATCAGCCTTCATGACAACCTCTCCCTTATCATTCAAATAAGCGAAAGCATTTGTGCTTATCACATAATCCTCAACACCTTGCAGAGATTTAGTAGAATGATCTTTTGCTCCCTTTATTCTTTCCGGATAAAGAACGATTAAATTCTCCTCTTTGGTTGAAGCCTTCATTGTTTTAGTAGCATTGTCATCAATAGCGTAAAGAGCTTTCTCTCCAAATAACGCGTCCTTACCATTGAATGTCATCTTAAAGCCTTCTGCGATCTGAGTATCCGTGAATACCTTATATCCGTCCGTACGAGTCGTAGCGATCGTGTTGAACTTAACGGAAGTATTGTTTGCTAAAGCTAACGCTGTTGTTACACCCTTATTTGCGGCGATTGTTACATCAGTGCCGTTGTACTTAGCGTTAACTACCTTATAGCCACCTTCAGCACCATTAGGTTGTAAACGTAATACTAAATCATCACCAGTCTCACGGTTTGTCAATGTAAATTCATATTTGCCGTTGAAGCCAGAAACGATCCATTGTGATACCGGCATAGTGAAATCTACGCTATTATAAGCGGCGACACTTAAGCTTGAACCATCAGCAGGATCTATTGTCAAATACTTATGGTACTCAGTTTGTGAATCAGCCTCATCATTCTCACTCTTGGTTGAGCTAGTGAAGTAGATATTAACCACATTCTCAATGTTCTTCTTCAACAATACTGAAGCGTCAAGGTAAGAGTTTTCACCTAGTTGAGGATGGATAGCGGAATATTTCGTTCCTGACATTAGAACAGAAGTAACATAAGTTTTCGTATCAGAAACAGATGGCTTAACAGCAGCTACGTAAACCTTCGTCGCGGCTGTTGTTTGATCTTTTTTCTTATAATCAACAGTCAACGTCAATTTACCATCCTCATTCAATACGTCTTTCGCCGTAATCGTAAAGTTTGCGTTAGAGCAAGAGTCAGCGTTGGCCGTAGCAACCGATCCCTTCATCCAATACAAAGCATATCCCTCATTGTCTTGCTTACCATTGATGTCATAACGATTAGAGGGATCTAAAGCTAAGAATGTAATTTCTTGAGCCGCTGTCAAGATTGCGTCATTATCTGGAGTCTCTGCATTTACCGCACTAACAAATGCCTTAACTTTCTTCGAATCACCTTTCACGAAATAAGTACCGGCAGCCAACTTATTCTCATCAGAAGGTTGAGTTGCCGCAACCTCATCCGTAAATGATACGGGAACAACCTTATCAAACAAATTTCCAACCAGTTCATTCGTTGTATAATCGAATGACAATGTTGTGCCATTTGAATTATAGTCATTCAAATAAGCGGCATCAATACCCTCTGAGCAAGAGAATGCTTTCAAGCCTTTCTTTACTTCTTTTGTAGGTACAGTTACTGTATACAAACCTGAGAATTTCAACTTGCCCTCTGATACAGCGAACTTAGCATTCAACTCAGAAAGATTCTTGTCGGTAGCGGCAGTCAACGCATTACCGTCCTTATCGGTAACTACCTGATAAGCCACACCACCAACATTAGCCCACAACTCAAAAGAGTTAGATGAATAATTACGGATAGTAAATACGACTCCTGTAGTTGCATTACCATCAGCATCACCAAAAGAAATAACCTTCTTTTTGTCCTTTGTCGTAAGAACATCTGTAACCTTCAACAATGCACTCTCAGACGCACCTAGATAAAAGCTCATTCCATTAGCAAGAGCCGTCTTATTCTCGCTATAGGAAATTACGGTCTTAGCCGTAAGATCAGTAGCGGCATACGCAGCATTAAAAGCAGGTCCACCTAGCAGTAAACCAGCTGTTAACAAGGTAAAAATCCTTTTGTTCATAAATTCAAAATTTAATATTAATAATAGTGTTAATTAAAGTCCATCCCGTCGTTTAGCACCCTTGTTTTACCCGAAAACGACTAGTCTAAACGATCGTTTAAACTAGTCGTTTCTATCCCATAAAAGATTGTCAAACATCAAGGTTTTTAACTATATATAATGTACAGGCGTACATTAAAATAATGTAAACCTATCAAAGCATAAGATCTGAATCAAGCTTCCTCTTTGACACAAAAGTATTGATAGTACCGCTAGCTTCGAGTTATAGGTATTTTATAGGCTCACCCGATAATCATTGGGGATATCTTCAGGCTCATCTATATTTCAGCCGGCAGCCTAAGATAAGTCGGCCAACAGATGAGATCATGAGATAACTATTGCCATATAAATCGCTGTCTTATAAACTATTAATCAACAGGCCAACTCACTTGAGAAAGGCTTCCCAAGTG
>OHRD01001033.1_pt1 | contig 10281 bp, 7 predicted proteins | sample 1578371 | NCBI WGS metagenome assembly OHRD01 (sample SAMEA3879505, study PRJEB24766) | human gut metagenome | biome: human-associated habitat; feature: feces | place: USA | collected 1985/1987
TGAAAAAGAAGGTATTTCAATCAAAAAGATACCTTTCACGCCAAACTCGAAGCACAGGATCTCAATCCACCGCCCACTCTTTCATCTCATACATATCCTTATATTCTTCCCAATCTGGATCCATCTCGGTATAAATAGAGATGGGCAGTAATTCGAAAGGAGCCAAGGCCTCATTCAAGCGTTCGCCGAATACACGCACGGTACGTGTGTAAAACACCCAGACCTTCTCTCCTCCTCCGGTATAGACACCCGTCAGGATAGCCAGCTTGTCTTTCTTTTCCATCGCCTTACGAAGCGCTTCCTCCACGGCCTCCATTTTCTCGCCAAGGTCATCGCTAGGAAGGCCTCTCCCATCTCCCTCGTATTTCCAAGTGATCTCGACACGTTCCTTGAACTTACCGGATTCGGTAAACTCATTCAACTCGTCCCGCCCGTAAACGGTAATCATTTGCCCTGACTCGTTTTCCGAGAGAGCCGTAAACCATACATCGCTTAATCTCATATTTATATTTTCTATTTATCTATAAGTATTCCTTACTGACTTTACCGGGTAAAAATACGACAAAAAAGGCTGCGTCCGGTGAAGATACAGCCTTTTTATATTTCTCGACGGAAATTTATTATCTCTTTCCTAATCTATGATCCATAATGGCGTAATGGCATTCCCCATAATTCTTCAATTGATCCACGATCTCTTTAGCCGTAGATTCTTCCTCTACTTGCTCGCGTACGAACCAGAACAAGAAATCACGGGAAGCATGATCCTTATCAGCCTCGGCGATATCAACCAACTTGTCGATCAACTCTGATACATAGCACTCGTGTTTGTAAACATGCTCGAATACCTCCAACGGATTTCCCCAGCCTGTCGGAACCACGTTGATCTGGCCGATCGTAATATCGCCGCCACGATCCAAGGCGTAATCGATCAACTTATGAGCATGCTCCAATTCCTCAGCCGCTTGTTTCTTCATCCAATGGGCGAAACCGTTCAACCCTGCTTTCTGGAAATACACGGACATTGACAAATACAAATTCGAAGACCACATCTCCGCATTAACTTGGGCATTGAACGCCTCTGATAAATTTCTACTTAAGATCATAATTTTATCATTGTTTAAAAATGTTGAAGTATTATCCGTTCACGAAATTTCACTATGCAAATATAAATAAAAGTAGGATTCCTTATCTCATTTCCGCCCTTAGATATTGGCTACTTTCGAAAATTTTTCTAACTTACGCCCTTATTTGATAAACATCATGCAATACACCGACAAATATCGATCTCCCTTGGGAGAAATAACCCTAGCCAGCGATGGCGACCACCTGACAGGATTATGGTTCGACGGGCAAAAATATTTTGCCGCCACTTTATCGGCGGAACACCAAGAAAGAGAACTGCCGATATTCGAACAAGCCAAAGAGTGGCTGGATAGCTATTTCATGGGTAAGATTCCCAGCTTCACCCCTCCTATCCATCTGGAGGATACGCCTTTCCGACTTGCGGTATGGGACTTATTGAGCAAAATACCTTATGGCGAAGTCGTTACCTACAAGGAGCTCGCCGGCGAAATCGCCCGGCAAAAAGGTATCCCGAGCATGTCTACGCAAGCGATCGGAGGAGCGGTAGGCCATAACCCGATCAGTATCATCATCCCCTGCCACCGTGTCGTAGGCAGCGATGGCAGCCTAACCGGATACGCCGGAGGTATCGACAAAAAAAGGAGCCTGCTTACAATCGAACGGGCCCCAAAAGTATCGTAAAGAGACTTTACCTTGCAAATCCTTGTGGACAAACATAGAATGTAACTATCCCATTAACGTTATCTCCTTCACCTCATGGTCCTCAATATCAGCATATAGGAAGTGGCCGGCGAAAGTGTCTTCCGTGTCTTGGAAAAAAAGCTCCAGTTCGTAATGGATGGAGCCGTTTTCTTTCTCCTTGGTCTCTATATGAACAGATTGCAATTCTACTTGGAGGGCAAACTCCTCTCTGGACAATGCCGGAAGTTCACAATCTTCCCGCCATGCGTTTGCTGTCGGGAGCAATTCGTCGGCCATGCGCAATTGCCATATCGCTTCCCCTTCCTCTTCCAGCCTATTCATATAGCCACTAATAGCTTTCAGATGTTTCCGGATAAGGGATTCGTGCGGACAACGGGGCTCCAAGTTTTTACCGCATTGCTTCCTAATTAGTTTAATGGTCTCATTCAAACATTCAATCTTAGTACCGATAGAAACCGAGGGCATTTCCCAAAGTCGCTCGTATAACTCCAATCGTTTTTCAAACGAGTGAAGGGCAGACCTTGCTCCAATCTTTATATCAAGATAAGCATCATAGGCTTTAGACTCTTCCTTAGTCATATCTCGCTCAACGCCGTTTAGCTTATTCTGACCCTCATCCATGCGAGTAATGATGTCATTGGTAAATTTCACTAATTGACGTACCTGCTTGGGTGTTTTTATTTTGTTTTTCTTCGCATTTTTCTCTACGCTTTGTGCAAAGAATTGAATGGTGGCCATTGTAATTGAAATATTCGTATCCGCACGCATCAAATCATCCGGCAGTTGGACATTACGCACAAGGTCATATAATTCAATTTTATAAGGAATGAGCTGACTGATTTTTTCTTCAACGGGCAAATCCGGATTGCTCCATATCTTGGTACAGTCTTGAATGATTGCCTTAATCCTCTCGGCGTTCATGTAATCCAAATAGCGTTGCTCTAACGCCTCGTCCACCTTAGGCGGCAGGAGTTTTTTGAGAGCTTTTATCTTCTTTTTGAGTTCGTCTACGTAGGCTTGCTGTTCCGGGGGAAGCAGCTCATTCTTACCTTTTTCCGATTTCTCTTCAATGATAGGTAATTTCTCGGTCGGTGTCTCCAAGGGAGCGATGGAGATGCATAGGTCTACCTCCCTCCCCCAAATCGTCGCTTTATACTCTTCGGGTGTTTGATAGCCATGAAACCATGTCTGGAGTGTACTAAGCCAAAACTCCGTATGCATTTCCAAGGTCATTTTGGAAAGCTGAGCGATCTTATCTGTCAGATGAAATTCCCAACTATTTTCATTCGTTTGTTCCTTTTCCATAAGTATGAATAATTATTATACTGAAATAGACAACTTGATCACCTTTGAGCCAATAAGTTTTCCCCGTAAACGTATATCCTGCAATTAAGATAAATATATGATGGTTATAGCTTCAAAGCGTAACGAACGCTGTTCCATGTAATTCACCACGTTTTGCCCAAATCAACAATTCATACCCCATGGGGCAATTGTTGTTATCATATTACAGAGAGTCTTTCATGAAACAACTGCTTGTTTCTCTAGGTGTTTCCGTTTTCTGCTATATAGCTTATTTCATATTTGGGATTTGCTTCAATTTACTGATAAGAGGATAGGAAAGAAAGTTAATGAGGCGGCTCCATCGTTATTTCGGTGTGCCGCCTTTTTCCGGGTCGCATTTATTATTCTAGCTCATTTTTCCTCTTTTTCCACAGCTGATAGCTATTGAAAATATTTTGCCACAGGACATAGCTCCCCGGGCCAACAGAAGACAAGGGGTTCAAATAGGTGTAAGACATCCAGATCGCTAACACGGTATTTTTTTGCCCCAAGGCTTGTCCGGCGCTAATACGGTCATTGTATTTCTTGCCGATGCGCTTTCCCCAATAAAACTGCGCAATACAGGTTATCAAGCCGCCTAAAGCGATCAGGATTTCTACATAAATCTCCGCCTCGCTATTAACCAAGGATTTCACGGTCTGCCCGGTCACGATAGCTAGAGCGACGGCCCAGAGGTAAAAGGCCATGTCTCGAAGCCCCGCAAGGAAGCGATGGATAGGTGGTATGAATCTACGCAAGAACAAAGCGAGGAAAAACGGGAATAACAGCAATGGGAAGACTTTTCCCAAGATCTTCAAGAATGCGGCGAAGAAAGTAATCTCGGCATGCGGTTCCACTAATGGGAAGACCAGCGGCACGACAATCGCTGCCAATAGATTCGATAATAAGGTATAAGTAGTCAGACTAGAGGCGCTTCCCCCTAATTTACCCGTAATCACGGCGGCGGTCGGGCAAATCAGGCAGACCATCGCTCCCTCGAACACATCCCGGTATTCCTCTCTCATTGGCAGCCAGAGCAATAAGGCGGCAAGCACCAAACTGGAAATCGCTTGGATAAGCAATAGCCAACCGTGCCAAGGGCTGGGCATCAATTCCCGGACAGAGATCTTACAGAAGGTTAAGAGCAACTGCGCAAAAATCAAAAAGGGCGTCAGATACGCTATTAAAGTGTACATGAACGGCTTTGTAGGCTCCAAAAAAGTAACATTGGCGAAAACAAAATACCCTATCGCACCCGCGAACATGGAGATAGGGAGTGTCCATGTCTTGAAGAATTTCAACATAACGCCTATTCTTTTAATTCGGGATGCAAAATAACATCTTTCCACCGAAAGAGGCAAACAAAAACCGTTCTATTGTTGGCTCTGTCTCCTAAATTTCGAGGGAGATAAGCCCTCCTTCTTCGTGAAAAAAGTAGAAAACTGCGATACGGTCTCGAAATTAAGCGCATATGCTATCTCTGAAATACTTAATTGAGAAGTACTTAATAGCTCTTTTGCCCGAAGATAACGTAAATGCAATTGATATTGAGCGGGAGATACACCCGTATAAGATTTAAAGGTACTTCGAAACCAAGAATAACTCACATTCAAACTCTGAGCGATCGATTCCAGCGGCATAGGATTATCAATATTCCTCTTCATGATAGCTCGCGCCTCATTGATCTTCTCCACCGCATCCGACTGCCCTAAAAAACGATTCTTCTTTTTATAATATATCTCCCCCATCAGATAAAACACGATACTAGAAATAAGTTGCTGATAACCGTTTCGCTCCTTTATAGCATGAGAAACTATTTCTTCATACAAACCTATAATCGTAACATTCACCCCTATCTCATAAACAGGGTTCTCTTTTGAGAAAAATTTATTAGAAATCCAACCCTCTATTAAATTACCCCTAAAACCCACCCAATACTCGTACCAACCATTTTCCGCTGGAGAATAGGTATGCCACTCTCCCGGAAACAATAGGATCATCGTCCCTGCTTTAATCCTTTTTCGTTTAAAAGACTGGGATTCAAAGAACCCACAACCTTCAGAAATGTACACCAATTGGTACTCCGTTAAAATACGTCCTTTTTCCGGGTTGAAAGAATAAGTCTGAGGATGTTGTTGCCTAGCGGGGTAAATACTATGCGGAGGTATGGATTGATAACCGACTGTTGTAACCATCATCCCCCATAGCTCATCCATCGGACTAACATTCAGATAACGAATGTTATTATTTTGTGTACTCATAAAAAGATCTCCTCCTTGTAATATTACTAAATAGTTGACCAAAGATAATATATTTTCACACACATGGCAGAAGATATGAAGTACTACTTACTTGCCCGATGCAGTATATATCCTAAGGGGCTTAAAGTATATCTTCTACGACAAGGGAAGTTCACCTTCCCTAAACTATCACTTTTCTAAAATATAAAATCAAATAGATAAAACAAGACCAAAAGCAACCCTATATCTTTGTTGTTGGTCAAAGAAGATAATATGAAACTAAAATTCAATCTATAAAACATGGAAAACAAAAAAATAAATGTAGGATTGGTTGGGATGGGATTAAATACCTATTGGTCCCAATTTGAAGGACTCTATGAAAAACTTTGCAAATATCAGAAAAAGATAGCAGACTCTTTAACACGTCCGGATATAAGTATAATCAACGCTGGGATCTTAGATCGTCCGGAGGAAGCCAAAAACATCGCAGATGTCTTATCGCATGAAAATATAGAAGTACTTTTTGTTTATATCTCGACATATGCGCTATCATCTACGATATTACCGTTGGCACAACGTCTCAAAGTTCCCATAATACTATTAAACATACAGCCCTCTTCTCACATAGACTATACATATATTAATAGTTTAGGAGACCGAGGTCTCATGACTGGCGAATGGTTAGCGAATTGCCAAGCATGTTCCGTCCCTGAATTTGCGAATATACTTATCCGTTCCGACCTACCTTTTAAGATCGTGACCGGGTATTTGGAAGACAATGCGACTTGGACCGAGTTAAACGACTGGCTCGACGCAACCGTGGTTATGGCAGGTATGAGAGAGCATCGTATGGGTATATTAGGCCATTATTATTGCGGGATGTTGGATGTTTACTCAGATATATCCCAGCAATCCTCTTCTTTCGGCACACATATCGAACTACTGGAAATGTGCGAGCTAAAAGCTTACAGAGATGCGGTATCAGACCAGGAGATCAAAGAAAAAATAATGGAATTCCAACGTAAGTTCGAGGTAGTCGCTGAATGTGAAGAAACGGAGCTAATACGTGCTGCTCGCACATCCGTCGCATTAGACAAATTAATCAAAAGCCATCAGCTAGGCTCAATGGCTTACTATTACGAAGGTTATCCCGGCAATGATTATGAGGATATCGTAACTTCCGTGATAGCAGGTAACACCTTATTGACCGGCGAAAACATACCTATAGCCGGCGAATGCGAGGTTAAAAATGCTCAAGCCATGAAAATACTCTCCCTGCTAAAAGCCGGCGGATCTTTTTCCGAGTTTTATGCCATGGACTTTAAAGACGATGTCATATTACTTGGTCATGATGGCCCTGCCCACTTCGCCATGTCCGATGGTAAAGTAAAACTCGTGCCTCTTCCTGTTTATCATGGTAAACCGGGCAAAGGATTATCCATTCAAATGACCGTCAAAAATGGGCCTGTCACCCTATTGTCTGTTTGTGAAGGAAAGGAGGGAATATTTTTATTGGTAGCCGAAGGAGAGTCCATTCCGGGCCCTGTTCTGGAGATAGGTAATACAAATAGCCGGTATCGTTTTTCTTGTGGGGTAAAAAGCTTTATGGAAAACTGGAGCAAAGCTGGTCCGTCACATCATTGCGCTATCGGAATAGGTCATCTTGCTAGCAAACTGGAAAAAACGGGATTTTTATTAAATATTCCTGTCATAAAGATCGCTTAAGGGATCATCTTAACATCTCTAATAAAAAAGACTTCTTAGGACTGCCATATATGACTTTCCCATAGTCCTCTCTGCAAATATCATAGTTCTATCGGAACTATGTCTCTTTTATATTTCCACTTTGCAAAAATCTAAAAATATTAGTAACCACATATTAAAAAAATGATATTTAATGTTTGATAAATGATATTGTTCTTCCAATAAATATCTTTTTCATATAGCTATAATCTCATAAATACATCTGCAAGTTTCATAGTTCCGATAGTACTAATATCAAATTAGATGTTGCCTATGAAATAAAAAGTATTAGACCTTTAAATCACCTATTTTATTGGTAATCATTTTACCACCAACAATTTAATATCAATCTAATAATTTAATTATTTAAATTATGAAAAACATTCTTTTCACAACGAGGAAGAACAATGGTGTTCCAATGTTAAAAAGCACCCTTCCTATTATTCTATTTAGCATGTTCCCAGGAATTGCCGGTATTGCGGCAACGGAATCTGCGACACTAGACAATCCTTTGGTTTCAACGGTGACTCAACAAAACAAAAAAGTCAGCGGTGTTGTTTATGACACAAATGGAGATCCTGCCATCGGAGCAAATGTCATCGTAAAAGGGACAACCAATGGAACCATTACAGACATGGATGGTAAATATACGTTGGAAGTACCGGCAAATGCCATTTTGCAAATTTCCTACATCGGATACAATACCCAAGAAATACCAGTAGGTAATAAAACAACAATCAACGTAAATCTTAAAGAAGATACACAAGCCCTAGACGAAGTGGTCGTCGTAGCCTACGGTACTCAAAAAGCACGTTCAGTAACAGGGTCTATGAGTAAGCTTGATGCTAGTGAACTATCTGATATGCCGGTTTCCCAGATTGGGGAAAAATTACAAGGAAAATTCTCTGGAGTACAAATCAACCAAGCCAATGGAGAACCAAACGGCGGTTTAGTGATCCGTGTGCGTGGTGCGGCTTCTATCAATGGAGGAAACGAACCATTAGTTGTTATCGATGGTTTCCCCACTACTTCCAGTTTGGCATCCATCAGCCCGGATGAGATCGAGAATATCACTGTATTGAAAGATGCGGCTTCTGCCTCTCTGTATGGATCACGCGCAGCCAATGGTGTTATCTTGGTAACTACAAAAAGCGCTAAAGGAGTAAGCGCAGGTAAACCGCATATCGATTTCAGCGCATACTTCGGAATTGACAAGGTCTCCAATCAAGGAAGACCGGATTTGATGAATGCACAAGAGTTTGCCCAGTTCAAGAAAGAATATTATGAAGATCAAGCACTTTACGAAGGTTATACAGGAGGAGTTCCCGAATGTTATCAAAACCCACAAGCAATCGGTAAGGGCACGGATTGGTTTGATATTCTTTTGCAAGACGCAATCACACAAAACTACAACTTAGGCCTAAGCGCAGCAGGAGAGAAATTCAAATCAGCTGTCAATATCAATTACAACGCAAAAGAAGGTGTTATTTTGAACACTTACTCCAATCGTTTCGCCGCACGTGCCAATAACGTATATGAAGCATCTGACCGTGTTTCATTCGGATTAAACGTCTCCGGATCTTACACAATCGGTCAATTAACAGACGGATTAGGTGGTGGACGTTACATCATAGGTTCTGCCATGTTGATGGACCCGCAGTTGAAATACAAGAATGATGACGGAACTTATCCTATCGCCTATACGCAACCGGGTATGTTCGCCAACCCTAACTATTATCTTGTTCTTACTCAGCGCCAGAATCCATCTAAAACCTTCAGAGGTACAATCAATGCCTATACAGACATCAAGATCATTGATGGCTTGAAGTATCGTTTAAGTGCTAATGCGGATTTGGCGAACAACTCTCGTTCAAACTGGATTCCATCTACCGCAAACGGAGCTATGTTCTCCGCTCCTCCTCAACCAGCCACAGGTTCCTATCATACTTCTAATTACGTAAACTGGCTATTGGAAAACACGTTAACTTACAACAAGACAATCGCAAATGATCATAACCTTGATATTTTAGTAGGTTATACGACTCAGAAAAACACACAGGAAAACGCTCGAATCGACGCTTCCGACTATCCGGATGATGAGCTACCTTGGTTTGGAGCCGCAATCACAAGAACAGGAAACTCTGATGCTGATAAATGGGGTAGCTGGGCTATGATCTCTTATTTGGGACGTTTGAATTACGACTATAAAGAAAAATATATCTTATCTGTAGCATTCCGCCGGGATGGTTGTTCCCGATTTGGTTCGAATGCGAAATTCGCCAACTTCCCGTCCGTTTCAGTGGGCTGGATCGCTTCAGATGAGCCTTTCATGGAGAAATACGATAAAGTTAGCCATTTGAAACTTCGCGGTAGTTATGGACTGGTAGGAAACTACAACATCGGAAATTATACCTATTTGGCTTCCGTAGGCTCCTACAACTATGTGACAGATGGATCTATCACCGCTGGACGTGCTCTTTCCCGTATCGGAAACAACGAGCTGACCTGGGAGACAACCAAACAAATGGACTTCGGTGTGGATTTAGGGTTATTCAACGATCGTGTATTCTTAGTCTATGATTACTACAGAAAATGGACGGATGGTCTCTTGTATCAGATTGATATCCCCTACTCTTCCGGATTCAGCAATATTCAATCTAACATCGGTGAGTTCCATTTCTGGGGTCATGAGATCAGTTTGGAAACAAAGAATATGGTAGGAGCCTTTAAATGGAATACGCAGATTAATGTATCCATCGACCGAAACAAAGCCGCCAAATTGGGAACAAACGATACTCCCATTGGAGGCTTCAACAACCAAGAAGATTACAACCGTACCGCTGTAGGGAAACCATTAGGTATGTTCTACGGATACGTATACGACGGAGTATTCATGACTGAGGCTGAATATGAGGCAGGTCCTAAGCATGCGTCATCCATGGTTGGTACTGTACGAATGAAAGACCTGAATGGAGACAACAAGATTGACATGGACGATAGAACTTATATTGGAAATCCGAATCCCGACTTTACATTCGGCATAACGAATGAATTCTCATGGAGAAACTTTGATGCCAGCCTGTTATTGACCGGATCCGTTGGAAACGACATCATTGACGGCACATTGGAGTGGACAGAGAATATTGATGGCGTATTCAACGTACATAAAGGTGTAGCCAACCGATGGCGT
>OHRD01001038.1_pt1 | contig 10242 bp, 9 predicted proteins | sample 1578371 | NCBI WGS metagenome assembly OHRD01 (sample SAMEA3879505, study PRJEB24766) | human gut metagenome | biome: human-associated habitat; feature: feces | place: USA | collected 1985/1987
GCATCATTTCTGATGCTAAGATCTTGATTGGTCATCTTAACTTAATGACATTGCTCGAAAGGGCTCTTTTTGTTGTGTTGCATTAACATTTTGTTTATAAAAGGGTAAGAAAGTAAACACAGCATTTTCACAATTGTCCTGTATACTGACATCATAAACAAAAGAAATACTCATATTAATCTTTTTCATATTTTTAGCCGGTGCACTCCACATGTACCGGCTTCCTCTTTATATTTGGAAGGCTAAAAGTGCCTATATAAGTAATGAAAAATCAGTTGATTTCGTAAAGTCCCTCGCTTATAATGATATTAAGGCAGAGAGCCTTTTGCGGAATCTTAGAAGTGTTATGCACAATACAAAAGGAGGGATGCCGACTTGAATACAGAAATAGCAAATGCTGTGAATGCAGCAGGAGATAAGGCACAATATGATACTCGTGTTAAAAGGTTACTGGCACAGAAGAGTATATTAGCACATATTCTGGTGAAAACAGTCGATGAATTTAAAGGAATGAAGCCGGAAGATGTTGTGAAATACATCGAAGGTGAACCGAGTATTAGCGTTGTTCCGGTTGAGCCGGGATTAGCAAATATGGAAAAAACAGATGCTGCAGGACAGCGTATTGTAGGTCTTAATACAGAAAATGCTGAAATTAATGAAGGATTAGTCAGATTTGATATTATTTTTTATGTCCGTATGAAAAATGGACTTTCGCAGATTATTGTGAATATTGAGGCTCAGAAGGATGAGCCAACGGAATATAAAATTTTAAATCGGGCAATCTTTTATGTGAGCAGGCTGATTTCGTCACAAAAGGAAAGAGATTTTGTAAATACTAACTATGATGACATTAAGCAGGTATTCAGCATATGGATATGTATGAACATGGATGATAACAGCCTAAGCCATATCCATTTGACAAAAGATGAGCTGCTGAAACCATGTAACTGGAAAGGTAATCTCGACCTGTTAAACATTGTGCTAATAGGAATCACAAATGAGATTCCGGAACATGATAAAAAATATGAAATGCACCGGTTGATTGGAGCATTACTTTCAAGTGGATTGAAAGAACAGGAAAAATTGGATATTATAGAACATGAATATAATATTCCAACCAGTCAAGAATTTAGAGAGGATGTGAGAATTATGTGTAATCTGAGTACAGGAATTGAAGAAAGAGCTACTGAAAAGACAAGCGAAAAGTTTATTCTGAATATGTATAAAAAGGGTTATACATTGGATCAGATTGCAGATGTAGCTGAAACAGGTGTTGATGAAGTTGAGGCGATTATTAAGAAGAAGGAGCCTGCAATGGCGTAACTATCATTAGCAAAAATAAAACGTAAATTCTTGCATAACTCCATAGTATATGTTACGATTTTACTGTTGTTAAGACGAATCTAAAGGATGATGCTTGCACGCACCATCCTTTTTAAATACAGGAGTAGTAAATGGATATCAAAAGACAGGAAAGAGCGCCGATTTATGAGGCTCTTGAGGAGTTTAAGAAGAAGAGAGTGGTGCCGTTTGATGTGCCGGGACACAAGAGAGGCAGGGGAAATCCTGAGCTGGTGCATCTGCTCGGGGAAAAGTGTGTAGGGCTTGATGTCAATTCAATGAAGCCGCTTGACAATTTGTGCCATCCGGTTTCGGTAATCAGAGAGGCGGAGGAGCTTGCGGCGGATGCCTTTGGAGCGGCAAATGCTTTTCTTATGGTAGGAGGTACCACCTCTGCGGTGCAGGCTATGATTTTGTCCACCTGCAAGGCGGGAGACAAGATTATACTTCCGAGAAATGTTCATAAAAGCGCCCTTAATGCACTCGTGCTTTGCGGAGCGATACCGGTTTATGTCAATCCGCAGACGAATGCCAAGCTTGGTATTTCGCTTGGAATGGAGATTGACCAGGTGGCGAGGGCTATCGAGGAGAATCCGGATGCAAAGGCGGTGCTTGTAAACAATCCGACGTATTACGGAATCTGTTCTGACCTTAAGTCGATAGTTGCGCTGGCTCATTCGAAGGGAATCAAGGTGCTCACGGATGAGGCACATGGTACACATCTTTATTTTGGAAAGGGGCTTCCGATATCAGGAATGGCAGCCGGGGCAGACATGTCTGCGGTATCGATGCACAAATCGGGAGGAAGCCTGACACAGAGCTCGATTCTGCTCACCGGAAGGGATGTGAATGCTGATTATGTGAGGCAGATTATCAACCTCACACAGACCACGAGCGCATCTTATCTGCTATTGTCAAGCCTTGATATATCAAGAAGAAATCTGGCACTCAGAGGCGAGGAATCCTTTGCCAAGGTGGCACAGATGTCGGAGTACGCAAGGCAGGAGATTAATTCCATAGGAGGCTATTATGCGTATGGGCGTGACCTCGTAAACGGCTCAAGCATATATGATTATGATGTGACAAAGCTGTCCATCTATACGCTCGATATAGGGCTTGCCGGAATAGAGGTATATGATCTGCTGCGTGATGAGTATGATATCCAGATAGAGTTTGGAGATATCTGTAATATACTTGCGTATATATCAATCGGTGACAGAATACAGGATATAGAGAGGCTTGTAGGTGCGCTGGAGGATATCAAGCGCCTTTACAGTAAGGACAAGACCGGACTTTTGTCGGGAGAGTACATAAATCCAAAGGTGGCGGTATCGCCGCAGGAGGCGTTTTATTCGCAGAAGAAATCAGTGCGCATTATGGACGCGGTAGGCGCTGTAAGTGGTGAGTTTGTCATGTGTTATCCACCGGGAATCCCGATTCTTGCACCGGGAGAGCTTATCACAAAAGAGATTGCGCAATACATTGTCTACGCAAAGGAAAAGGGCTGTTCAATGCAGGGAACAGAGGATCCTGCGGTAGAATATCTTAAGGTATTAAAGCAGTAAACAGGAGGAAAAGCTATGCAAATGTGGTTTTCACAATATCATACTGCCAATGTCAAGCTGGATGTAAGGATACAGGAGCAGCTTTTTTCAGGGCAGAGTGATTATCAGAAAATAGATGTGTTTAAATCATATGAGTTTGGCAAAATGGTCGCGCTGGATGGCGAGATTGTTTTTTCGGACACAGATGAGTTTATATATGATGAGATGGTCACACATGTGCCGATGGCGGTCCACCCGAATGCAAAAAAGATACTTATAATAGGTGGCGGCGACGGCGGCGTGGCAAAGGAGCTCATCAAATATCCGTCTGTCGAGCATATTGATGTGGTTGAGACAGACAAGATGTTTGTCGATGTATGCAGGCGGTTTTTCCCCGAGGTAGCATGTGGACTTGAGGATGAAAGAATTTCCATGTTTTATGATGATGGTCTGCGATTCTTACGCAGAAAGCATGATGAATATGATCTGATAATCAACGATTCCACAGACCCGCTCGGACATACGGAGGGACTTTTCACAAAAGAGTTTTACGGAAGCTGTTATAAGGCACTAAAGGATGATGGAATCATGGTTTACCAGCACGGCAGTCCTTTTTATGATGAGGATGAGCTTGAGTGCCGGAAAATGCACAGAAAGGTGTATAAATCATTTCCTATAAGCAGGGTATATCAGGCACATATTCCAACCTGTCCGTCAGGCTACTGGCTGTTTGGGTTTGCATCGAAGAAATATCATCCGCTTTATGATCTGGATGCAAAAAGATGGGATGCACTGGGGCTTAAAACCTGGTATTATACAACACATTTACACAGGGGAGCCTTCATGCTTCCGAAATATGTGGAGGATTTACTCGAGGAAGAGGAAACAAAGTAAAACAAATTAGAAAAACTATATCATAACCAAAGCGAATCAGGAGGGACAAAAATGAGCAGATTACTTATTATCGGATGTGGTGGAGTTGCGCAGGTGGCAATCAGAAAATGCTGCCAGAACAGCGAGGTATTTACCGAGATTATGATTGCAAGCAGAACCAAGTCAAAATGTGATGACTTAAAGGCAAAGCTCGAGGGAAAGACAAGCACAAAAATTGAGACTGCAAAGGTTGATGCCGACAATGTGGAAGAATTAAAAGAGCTGATTAATGCATACAAGCCGGATGCGGTTTTAAATGTTGCGCTTCCGTATCAGGATCTTACAATCATGGATGCATGTCTTGCGTGTGGAGTTGACTACATCGATACTGCCAACTATGAGTGTGAGGATACTGAGGATCCAAAGTGGAGAGCAATCTACGAAAAGCGCTGCAAGGAGCTTGGATTTACGGCATATTTTGATTATTCATGGCAGTGGGCATATCAGGAGAAATTTAAGGAGGCAGGGCTTACAGCTATTCTTGGAAGCGGATTTGACCCGGGTGTGACCTCTGTTTATTCTGCATATGCGCTTAAGCATTATTTTGATGAAATACATACTATAGATATTCTCGACTGCAATGGCGGTGACCACGGATACCCGTTTGCGACAAACTTTAACCCTGAGATAAATCTGCGTGAGGTTTCTGCGAACGGCTCATACTGGACAGACGGCCACTGGGTAGAGACAAAGCCTATGGAGTGGAGAGCGCAGTACAATTTTGACCAGGTCGGAGAAAAGGATATGTATCTGCTTCACCACGAGGAGATTGAGTCGCTCGCCAAAAATATTCCGGGAATAAAGAGAATCAGATTCTTCATGACCTTTGGACAGAGTTATCTCACACACATGAAGTGTCTTGAGAATGTCGGCATGCTAAGAACAGACCCGATCATGGTGGACGGAAAGGAAATAGTGCCAATACAGGTGCTTAAGGAGCTGCTTCCTGACCCTGCATCCCTGGGACCTCGTACAGTCGGAAAGACAAATATCGGATGTATTTTTACAGGTGTCAAGGACGGAAAGGAAAAGTCAATCTACATATACAATGTATGCGACCATCAGGAGTGCTACAAGGAGGTTGAATCGCAGGCAATTTCTTATACCACAGGTGTGCCGGCAATGATTGGAGCCATGATGGTGGTAAAGGGACTCTGGAAGAAGCCGGGAGTGTTCAACCTTGAGGAGATGGATCCGGATCCATACATGGAGGCTCTTAATAAGTTCGGACTGCCTTGGCAGGTAGTGGAGAATCCGGTTCCTGTGGATTGCTACAAGACTGAGGATGAGTCAGTACATATGGATTAGTCCGGAGGCCGGTATGAAGATAAATGAATTAAGAACTCCCTGTTATGTGATAGACGAGGGAAAATTAACTGAAAATCTTTTGATATTAAACGGTGTCATGCGAAGGACAGGTGCAAGGATTCTTCTGGCACAGAAGGCATTCAGCGCATTTTATGAATATCCTCTTATCGGCAGATATCTAAGCGGGACAACTGCAAGCGGGCTTTTTGAGGCCCGCCTTGCACATGAAGAAATGGGAAAGGAAAACCATGTATTCTGTCCCGCTTTTTTGCCGCAGGAGATGGATGAGCTGGTAGAAATATGTGACCATATTGTATTTAATTCCGTATCGCAGTATCTGCTTCACAGGGATAAAATAGAAAAGGCTGATAAAAAAATAAGTGTCGGGCTCAGAATAAACCCTGAGTGCTCCACACAGGAGGGGCATGAGATATATGACCCATGTGCGCCGGGCTCAAGGCTTGGGATAACGAGAGAGGCACTCGATAAGGCTATTAAAAACGGGCTTGATTTATCACGTATAGAGGGCTTTCATTTTCACACGCTCTGTGAACAGGATTCGGATGCGCTCGAAACGACTCTTGCAGCGGTAGAGGAGAAATTCGGAGATTTACTGTATGGACTTAAGTGGCTCAATATGGGAGGCGGACACCACATCACAAGGGCAGATTATGACATTGAGAGGCTTGAAAAATGCATTATGCATATGCGTGACAAATACGACCTGGAAATCTATCTGGAGCCGGGAGAGGCGGTTGCGCTTGATGCAGGATATCTGGAGACAACGGTGCTTGATATAGTTGAAAACAATGGCATAAAGATACTCATTCTGGATACCTCCGCAGCCTGTCATATGCCGGACGTGCTTGAGATGCCGTACCGTCCGCCGCTTATGGACAGTGGCGAGCCGGGTGAGAAGAAGTATACCTACAGATTGTCCTCATGTACCTGTCTGGCAGGTGATGTGATAGGGGATTATTCATTTGACAGAGAGATAAAAACCGGCGACAGGCTTTGCTTTTGCGATATGGCAATCTACTCGATGGTCAAAAATAATACCTTTAACGGCATGCCGCTTCCCGACATTGCAGTAATGGATGAAAATAACGATTGTAAGGTTATCAGGAGATTCGAATATGAAGATTTTAAATGCAGGCTGTCCTAGAGCAGACGGCTTTTATATGCCGGCAGAGTATGCTCCCCATAAGGGTACCATCATTATCTGGCCAAAGCGCCCGGGCTCATGGATTTACGGTGCCAGGCGGGCAAGAGAGGCTTTTGCGGAGGTGATATGTGCAATATCAGAGTCTGAGCAGGCATATGTGCTCGCTGAGGCAGATGTGATAGACAATGCAAGGTCTGTTGTGGAAGCTGTCAGAAAGCAGAAAAATTATCAGGAAAATTTCCCGGTGAAATATATACAAATGGAGTCAGATGATGCCTGGGCCAGAGATGTGGGGCCGACCTTCGTGAAAAATGAGGATGGCGCTGTCAGGGGAATCGACTGGTGCTTTAATGCCTGGGGCGGCAAGGTGGACGGACTGTATGCAGACTGGACAAAGGATGACAGAGTAGCGGCTTTATTTTGCAACAAAGCCGGATACGACATGTATGATGCACATCCGTTTGTCTTAGAGGGTGGAGCCATCCACACAGACGGAGAGAAAACTGTGATAGTGACGGAAAGCTGTCTGCTAAGCAAGGGCAGAAATCCGGAATTATCGAAGTCTGAAATAGAACAGAAATTAAAGGATTATCTCGGTGCCGAAAAAATTATCTGGATTCCTTATGGAATATACAATGATGAAACCAACGAGCATGTCGACAACGTATGTGCATTTACAAGCCCGGGGCATGTGGTGCTTGCGTGGACTGATGACATGGATGACCCACAGTATAAGATGTCCTCAGCGGACCTTGAAATATTGGAAAATGAAACTGATGCAAGCGGCCGGAAAATTGAGGTTCACAAGGTTTACATTCCAAAGAATCCGGTGTGTATCACAGAATATGAGCTTTCAGGATTCACCTTTGAGGAGGGTGAGGATGAGCGCGAGGCAGGAGAACGCTTAGCGGCAAGCTATGTGAATTTTTACATCACAAACGGCGGTGTGCTCATTCCTCAGTTTGGTGATGTGATGGATGAGCCTGCGCTTAAGGCAATCGGAAGCCTTTTTGAGGGAAGAAAAGTGTATCCGATATATGCGCGCGACATAATTGTCGGCGGGGGAAATATACACTGTATCACACAGCAGATACCACAGTAATTTAATTCAGGATGAGAAAGGTGAATAGTATGAGAGAGGTTACAATTGCTGCAATCCAGATGAGCTGCAGCCGTGACGTAAAAGAAAATATTGAAAAAGCAGCAAAGCTTATAAGGGCTGCAGCAGGGGCCGGAGCACAGATAATACTTCCTTCGGAGCTATTTGAGAGACAGTATTTCTGTCAGGAGAGGCGGTACGATTATTATGACTATGCAAAGCCGCTTTCTGATAATGATGCGGTGCAGAGCATGAAGGCACTTGCAAAGGAGCTTGGCGTAGTGATTCCTGTGAGCTTTTATGAGGCGGGAGAGGGCAGACAGCTCTTCAATTCAGTGGCGGTGATAGATGCCGATGGAGAGGTGCTTGGAATATACCGAAAGACACATATCCCGGACGATCATTATTATCAGGAGAAGTTTTACTTCACACCGGGAAATACAGGCTTTAAAGCTTTTAAGACAAGATATGCAACAATTGGAGTCGGTATATGCTGGGATCAGTGGTTCCCGGAAACGGCAAGAGGCATGGCTTTAAAGGGCGCGGAGATACTTTTTTACCCTACAGCCATAGGCAGCGAGCCGATACTGGAATGTGACAGCATGCCGCACTGGAGACGGTGCATGACCGGACATGCAGCCTGCAATCTGATGCCGGTTGTGGCGGCAAACAGGATAGGCACAGAGGAGGTTGTACCGTGTGCAGAAAACGGAAACCAGAGCTCTGCACTGACATTTTATGGTTCTTCGTTTATCACAGATGCGACCGGAGAGGTTGTTGAGCAGATGGACAGAGTAACGGAGGGCTTCATACTTCACAGTTTTGATCTGGATGAGCTGGAGAGTGAGAGAAAGAGCTGGGGACTGTTCAGGGACAGGCGGCCGGAGATGTATGGGGAGAATTAGCTTAGATTACCCTAATGATTACAAATTTATTTAAAGTTAATTTAAAACACAGGATATAGCAAAGGCGCTATATCCTGTGTTTTTTATAGTTCCCTATTAGTGTATTAGAACATCGGAAAAAATACATATTATTGTTTCAACAGCACTTTGATGTCTTCCTCCGGTGTGGTAATAGGTGCAATCCCATAGTTTTCTACCAGAAAGTTCAGAATGTTAGGAGAAAGGAACGCCGGTAGAGAAGGACCGAGACGGATATTTTTTATACCAAGATGTAACAGTGTTAAGAGGATGCAGACTGCTTTCTGTTCATACCAGGAGAGTACAAAGGAAAGCGGAAGCTCGTTTACTGAACATCCAAATGCATCCGCAAGTGCTATTGCAACCTGTATTGCGCCATAAGCGTCATTACACTGTCCCATATCCATCAGTCGCGGAAGACCACCGATTTCTCCGAGATTTAGATCGTTGAAACGAAATTTTCCACATGCCAGAGTCAGGACGATACTGTCAGAAGGCGTCTGTTTTACAAATTCTGTATAGTAATTTCTGCCAGGTTTGGCACCATCACAGCCGGCAACCAGGAAGAAATGACGGATAGCTCCTGATTTTACGGCCTCTATTACCGTATCCGCATGGGACAGGATTGCTGAATGACCAAAACCGGTTGTTACATGTGTGCCGCCATTTATGCCTGTGAAGGTCTGATCCTCCTTGTAACCACCGAGCTCAAGTGCTTTTTCAATAACAGGAGTGAAATCTTTCTGTTCATCGATATGAACAGTACCCGGGAAGGCAACCACTTCTGTTGTGAACACTCTGTCGATGTAGCTGCTTTTTGGAGGCATCAGACAATTTGTGGTGTAGAGAATAGGAGCAGGAATATGATCAAATTCTTTTTGCTGATTCTGCCATGCTGTTCCGAAATTTCCCTTCAAGTGAGGGAATTTCTTTAAGAGTGGATATGCATGGGCAGGGAGCATTTCACCATGAGTGTAGATATTGATTCCCTTTCCGTTTGTCTGTTCAAGCAAAAGCTGCAGGTCCTTTAAATCGTGTCCGGTTACTACGATAAAAGGTCCCTTTTCCACCGTAAGCGTAACATCTGTTGGCTCCGGTGTTCCATAGGTTTGTGTATTTGCCTTGTCTAGAAGTGCCATGCACTTTAGATTGATTTCACCTACCTTGAGAACTGTTGGAAGCAGTTCATCCATACTTTCTGCGTAACCAATCTTGAACAAGGCTTCACAGAAAAACTGATTTACCTCGGGATCTTCAAAATTCAGGACATATGCATGATAGGCATATGCAGCCATTCCGCGAATACCAAAGAGAATAAGTGACTTCAGGGAACGGATATCTTCATCAGCATTCCATAGCTGTTGCATATCATATTCGTCAGTTCGTCCACAAGGAGACTGACATTTATTACAGTCGCCAACCAGAGAGTCTTTTTCTGCTCTGACCCTTTGTATCATATCTTCAATTGCTGCATTATCAAAGCTTACATTTGTAATTGTGGTAAATAAGCCCTCGATAATGGTCTGCCAGGTCTTTTTTGAAACAGCAGATGTGTCATCGACAGCTCTCGCCAGACCAATCAGTGCGCCTGTCAATTCATCCTGTAGCTGTGCAGTATCTGCCTTTTTTCCGCAGACACCTGTATTTCCGGTACAGCCGGTGCAACCGGCCGTTTGTTCACATTGAAAACAAAACATATTTTTTTCCTCCATCAGTAGTTTTTTATGTTTCTGATAGAATAATAGCGTTATAAAAACAACTTGTATGTTTGATTTCCAACATAAAGAATACTTTTGAAAAAAATTTATCTATTACAATTAGAATAGTTTTTTCTTAATCCCTTAACAATGATAAACATAGTCACAAATTCAGCTGCCGGAAAAGCAAGCCACACACCTGTCATGCCAAAGGCGGCTGAAAGTGCGAATG
>OHRD01001040.1_pt1 | contig 10222 bp, 10 predicted proteins | sample 1578371 | NCBI WGS metagenome assembly OHRD01 (sample SAMEA3879505, study PRJEB24766) | human gut metagenome | biome: human-associated habitat; feature: feces | place: USA | collected 1985/1987
TAAAGAAATTAAACAGAACCGCCGTGCTGATATAGAGCAGAACGCTGGACAGGTTAAACAGTCCATAAGTAAAGTCATAAATGCGGCTGAAGAATGAAACCGATTCCATCGCATTGCCAAGCCAGCCCACAAGGGTGCTGAGGACAGTACTTTTGCTGGAAAGAGAATCTGCACTGCTGGAAACTGTTCCACTCAGGTAGTCGATCATATAGAGGACAACCAGAGAAACAATGCCCAAAACATAGGCGATGAACTGGTTTGCTGTGAATGCAGACAAAAACAGGGTGATTGCCATGAACGCTGCTCCCATGAGGAAGAGGGCGATAAAGTTGGAAAAGACAATCGACCATGCAACCGTGCCGAAGAAGCTCAGCAGGATGGCATAGACAAAGACAATGGCAATGCCCATTGCATAGACGGTCAGGGCGGCAAAATACTTGCCGAGGACAATGCCGCCGAGGGAAACCGGTGCAGTCAAGAGTCCTTGGTCGGTTTTCTGTGCACGTTCTTCTGAAAGCAGACGCATCGTCAGCAGCGGCAGAATCAAAACCATGACCAACCGCATCCATGCAAAATAGTTACTCATATCTGTACGGGCATAGTTCAGACAGAACAGCCAGAACAGAACACCCGATCCCAGATAGAATACCGTCAGAAAGACCGGGCCGATGGCGGAGTTGAAGAAAGACCCCAACTCTCTCCGATAAATCGCTCCCATGTTACTTTGCCTCCTCTTGTTTGGTGTCGGGTTGTTTGGTTGCCGGAGCAGGTTTTTTCGGTGCAGCATCCGGCTTGGTTTTTGTTTGTTCCGGTGTCCATTCGCCCATGGTCACCTTGAGGAAGATGTCTTCCAGTGTCAGCAGACCGCTTTCCATGCGGTAGATGTTCCAGCCGTGTTCCTGTGCAACGGCATTGACTGCCTTCCGCAGGTCGGCGTTGTTCTTCGGTTCGATTTCGTAATCGAACAAGCCTGCTTCGAGCTGTGTGGACTGCTGAACCTTTGCCACGTCTGGAATTGCACGCAGAGCCTGTAAAACGTCTGCTTCTGCACCATCCAGCCGTACCTTGAGGCGGTGGTTCTGGGACATGGACTGTGCGAGGGTGTCAATTGCACCATCTGCCATCAGTTTGCCCTTGTTGATGATGATGACCCGGTCACAGACTGCCTGAATTTCCGACAGGATGTGGGAAGAGAGAATGACGGTGTGTCGTTTTCCGAGCCGCTTAATCAGGTTTCGGATTTCCATCATTTGTTTTGGGTCAAGACCAACGGTTGGTTCATCGAGAATCAGGATGGGCGGATTGCCAACGAGTGCCTGTGCCAGACCGACACGCTGTCGGTAACCTTTGGACAGATTCTTGATGATGCGGTCTTGCACATCACTGATTTTGCAGAGGTTGCAGATTTCAGTGAGGTGTGCTTTGCGGGGGAGTTTGCACTTTTTCAGGTCATAGACGAACCGCAGGTAGCCCATAACGGTCATTTCCTGATAGAGTGGCGGCAGTTCCGGCAGGTAGCCGATTTCCCGTTTTGCCTGGATGGGATTGTCCAGAATGTTGATGTCGTTGATCAGAGCCTCTCCGGAAGAAGAGCTGATGTAACCGGTCAACATGTTCATTGTGGTGGATTTTCCGGCACCGTTCGGCCCTAAAAAGCCCACAATTTCACCATCTTGTACGGTGAAGCTGATGTCATCGACTGCAAGGTGACTGCCGTAACGCTTGGTCAGATGATTTACCGTAATCATGCGAAAAGAAGACCTCCCTATTTTGATGCAGCTGCAAGGGGATTGCAGCTGTTTTTCATTTAGAGTCGGCAAAAAAAGGAGCAAGGGTGCATCCCCAGCCCCTTTTTCAACCGACTCCCGAATGATTATAGTCGGATATTGTGAAAATGCTGTGATAATCTTACGAAAGGCGGTTTATACCGTCCTGAACCCGCTTGAGGGTTTCGTCTTTGCCCAAAATGGCACAGAGTTCAATGCCGCCGCCCGGTGTAAACGGCTTGCCGGAGAGGGCAGTTCGCAGCGGCCAGAGCATCCAGCCATTCTTCACGCCGAGTTCGCCGATTCTTGCGAAAACAGCAGCATGAATGCTGTCTACTGTCCAATCAGAAATGCCTTCCAGAACCGGCAAGATTTCCGTGAGGGCTTCCTTGGCGGTTTCCGGTGTGGTTTTCATTTTCTTGTGGCGATACAGTTCTACGTCATAATCCGGCAGGGCATCAATGAAATCCACCTGTTCCAGAATATCGGTGAACAGTTCGGTTCTTGGTTGTAAAACGTGGCAGAGCAGCTGCAGGTCTGCGGTTTCGCTGTGAACCACCTGACGGATGTATGGAATGGCTTTTTCTGCAAAAGCTTCCGGTGTCATCTTGCGGATATATTCGCCGTTGATGGCTTTCAGCTTAACCGGGTCAAACAGTGCCGGAGATTTGCTGATACCAGAGATTTCAAACGCCTGAATCAGTTCATCCATGGTGAAGATTTCCTGTTCGCCAGTCGGTGCCCAGCCCAGCAGAGCAATAAAGTTGATGATGGCTTCCGGCAGATAGCCCTTTTCGAGCAGGTCTTGGAAGGAGGCATCGCCGTTCCGCTTGGAAAGCTTGTGGGTCTTGTCCTTCATGACTGGAGAGCAGTGAATATAAACCGGAACATCCCAGCCGAATGCCTGATAGAGCAGGTTATACTTCGGAGCAGAGGAAAGATATTCGTTACCACGGATGACATGTGTAATGCCCATCAGGTGGTCGTCTACAACATTTGCGAAGTTGTAAGTCGGCATGCCATCGGTTTTAATCAGAATCTGGTCATCCAGCGTGCTGTTTTCTACGGTGATATCGCCATAAACTTCATCGTGGAATGTGGTTGTGCCATCGAGTGGCATCTTCTGGCGGATAACATACGGAACACCAGCGTCCAGCTTTTCCTGAATTTCTTCCGGTGTCAGATTCCGGCAGTGCCGGTCATACATCGGGGCGATGTGAGAAGCTTCCTGAATCTTCCGGACTTCTTCGAGCCGTTCCTTGCCGCAGAAGCAGTAGTAAGCGTGACCGCTCTTGACCAGCTGTTCTGCATAACCCTTGAACATGCCCATCCGTTCAGACTGCACATAAGGGCCAACTGGGCCGCCGATATCCGGGCCTTCGTCCCACTTCAAGCCAGCAATGCGGAGGGTGTTATAGATAATATCAACCGCCCCTTCGACATACCGTTCCTGGTCGGTATCTTCGATTCGGAGAATAAAGTCGCCGTCATATTTTTTTGCCAGCAGATAGGCATACAGAGCGGTTCTCAGGTTACCGATGTGCATATAGCCAGTCGGGCTTGGTGCAAACCGTGTTCTGACACGTTTTTCCATGAGAAAAAAACTTCCTTTCGTTTGATAAATATAGGTATAATGATAATGTGGGGGAGTACTGAGCTTTACTGCTTGCAGGCAGCTTGTACGGTGCGGATGTTGTCCGCAATGGCAGCTTTCAGCTCGTCCAGACCGGAGAACTTTTGTTCTTTCCGCAGAAAGTCCAGCAGTTCGATTCGGCAGAACTGCCCGTATAAATCCCCTTGAAAGCCTAATAAATGGGTTTCCGCAACTGGAATGCAGGCATTGGAAACGGTTGGCTTTGTACCGATGTTGGTCACGCCGTTCCAGACGCTGCCGTCTTTCAAATAGACCTTTGCCCGATAAACGCCATAGAGCGGCACAAGTTGTTCCGGAGCAAAGGAAAGATTGATGGTCGGGAACTGAATGGTTCTGCCGAGGGCAGCCCCATGCTGAATGATGCCGGAAATTTGATAGGGTGCACCGAGCAGGCGGTTTGCCTGCTGGATTTTGCCATCTAACAGCAGCTGTCGAATCCGGCTGGAGGAAATCACCGCTCCATCCTGTTCTACAGCGTCAATCAGTTCTACCGTAAAGCCAAAGGTTTCGCCGAACGCTGCCAAGTCGGCAACGCCCCACGCAGCCCGGTTGCCAAATCGAAAATCCCTGCCGCAAAAGAGCTTTTTTGCGTGCATCTGGTCGTGGAGATAGACCCGACAGAAGGTTTCACCGTCCATCGCTGCAATCTCCGGAAACGGCGGGCTGACAACGGTCTGAATCCCAGCAGCCGTTAAAAGCTGCTGTTTGGTGTCGTCCGGATAGAGATAGCGGAGCGGTTCACCCCGTTTGATGCGGACAGAAGTGGTCTGCATCGTAAAAGCAGCCGGCGTCAAACCGTCTGCCTGACAGGCAACGGCTGCCGCTAAGACGGCACGATGTCCGATGTGAACACCGTCAAATAAGCCCAGTGCCACGGCGGAAGCAGGTTGGAGCATGGGAAAACCTCTTTTCGTTGGGAATTTCAAAAAATGGGGGAATGCGAATCAGAACCGTTTTCCAATTCGCAATTCCTGTTGCGTACGGTCGGCAAGTGCCGTTCCTAAGAACGTACCAGTTGCCCCGTAGACGGTATAGATATCCTGGTCAGGCTGGAGATTCCGCAGCCGATTTAAATCCAGTTTGACACCGTTGCAGAACATCCGTTCCTGTGCGGCATTGAGTCGCAATTTCGGATAGGATGAAAACAGGGAATCCGTCGGGAGCAGGTGTTCTTCGAGTGTGCCGTCTGCCATTGCAGCGGCAACTTGCTCAAAGGTCAGGCATTCTTGCAACGGATAGCCGCAGGCAGCTGTCCGAGTCAGAGCAGTCATCACTGCATCGCCACCGAGCCGCTGTCCAATATCAGAGAGCAGCGTCCGGATATACGTTCCTTTTCCGCAGGAAATCGTCAGTGTTGCAGTCTGTTGCGTTTCGTCAAAAGCGTCCAGCGTAATAGCATCAATGTGCACAGTACGGGTGGGACGTTCGACGGTTTCGCCCTTTCGTGCGAGTTCATACAGCCGTTTTCCGTTGACGGAAACCGCAGAATACATGGGTGGCAGCTGGGTAATATCGCCGAGAAACTCCGGCAGTATGGCACGAAGTGCTGCTTCTGTGACGTGCTGTTCCGGATAGTCTTGCAGGGGCTTTCCCCAGATGTCGAGCGTATCGGTTGCCTTGCCAAAAACAACGGTTGCCTGATAGGTCTTGTCCTGATTTGGCAGGATGTCGCAGGCTTTTGTTGCAGTTCCGACCAAAATTGGCAGCACGCCCGTTGCCATTGGGTCGAGTGTTCCTGTGTGTCCGAGCCGTTTCATATGCAGAATGCCACGCAGCTTTCCGATGACATCGAACGAGGTGAAATCCTGGGGTTTATTCATACAGAGAATGCCGTTCATGATTCCGCCAAGCTCCTCTCTACTGCTGTTTGCAGCCGTTGCATGACGGATTCTGCTGTGCCTTCAATGAGGCAGCCGGCAGCCTTGATGTGACCGCCACCGCCAAATTCCTTGCAGATGGCAGCAACGTCCACAGTACGAGCGGAACGCATGGAAACCTTAAAGACATTGGGATCTCGTTCCTTGAGGGTGATGCCGACTTCTGCTCCTTCGACCTGTAGCGGAAATCCTGCCAGACCATCGAGGTCGAGCGGGTCTAAACCATACTGTTCCATGAATGCCAGCGTGATGCAAATCATCACACATTTTCCATTGCAGCTGGTATGCAGCTGGTCGATGAGCTTTTGTTCCACTCGCAGTCTGCCCATACTTTTAACGGCAAACATCGCCCGATTAATCCACGCATAGTGGATTTCCGGGAACTGTTCCATGAGGTCGGCAACGATTCGCAGCGTGTGCGGGGTTACGTTGTCGAACTGGAAACAGCCCGTATCGGTTGCCATGCCCGTATACAAGCAGGTGGCAATCTGGGGCGTGAGTTTCACAGGCAGTTCCTTTGCAATCGCATAGACGATTTCACAGGCAGCGGCTGCTTTTGGATACAGACAGCATTCCTTTGCAAAGGAGCGGTGCATGATGTGGTGGTCAATTGCAAGGGCAACTCGTCCGCCATAGGGTTCGTCCAAGTCGCCGAGCAATTTGCGGTCTGCGACATCGACCGAGAGAATGACAGCAGCATTTTCGTCAACGGTATCCGGTGTTTCTTCAACTGCCAGAAAGGCATAGCGTTCCGGAATCGGGTCACTGCACCGTACCACCGTATGACAGCCCATCTGACGGAGCAGGGCAGCGAGTGCATAACCGCTGCCGATGCAGTCGCCGTCCGGACTTTGATGGATGAGGATCATGGCTTGCTGGATGGTTTGCAGCTGGGCAGCTGTTTCTGCAATGTTCATATCTTACTCCTCAATGTCCTCTAAATGCAGGTCATGCAATTTCTGATTGATTTCTGCACTGTGTTCAATGGAATGGTCTGCAATGAAGTGCAGAGCCGGAGATTTCCGCAGCTTGAGGCGATGAAACAGTTCCCGCCGCAGGAATCCGGTCGCACTGACCAGACCGATGCAGGAGGTTTTCGCCGTTTCGATGCCAGATAAGCTGGAAACATAGACTTTACAGTTCGACATATCGTTAGACAATTCCACCCGAACGATGGTCAAAAGGGGGTCGATACGGGGGTCTTTGAGTTCCCGCAGCAGGGCGGTGAGTTCTCGCAGGATGTCTTCTTCTGTCCGACTGGTTTTATAGTTTGCCATAAGAAAATGCCTCCTTTTTTCAAATCAGGGGCGGAGAAATGCAGCGAATGCCGCTGCATTTCCAAGCCGGATGGAATGAATGTTCTCTGAATTAGTCCTGATATTCTTCCATGATGAAGGCTTCAAAGATGTCGCCTTCCTTGAAGTCCCGGAACTTTTCGAGCGTAATACCGCATTCGTAGCCTTCGGTAACTTCCTTTACGTCATCCTTGAACCGCTTCAGGCTGGACATTTTATCTTCTGCAATGACAATGCCATCCCGAACGACACGAATCTGGCACTGTCTGGTAACTTTACCGCTGAGGACATACGCACCGGCAACCGCACCAACGCTGGAGATTTTATAGACCTGACGCACTTCGACCCATAACAACTTCTCGGAACTTCGGAGCAAGCATGCCCTTCATAGCAGTTTCCACGTCTTCGATGGCATCGTAGATGACCCGATAGGTACGGATTTCGACATGGTCACGGGCAGCGGTTTCTTCTGCCAGCGGATCCGGACGCACATTGAAGCCGATGATAATGGCATTGGATGCATCCGCCAGCATGACATCGCTTTCGTTGATTGCACCAACGCCGCCGTGGATGACCCGAACCCGAACTTCATCGTTCTGGATTTTTTCGAGGGACTGCTTCACAGCTTCTACAGAACCTTGTACGTCAGCCTTGACGATGATGGCGAGTTCCTTCATTTCACCCTCTGCAATCTGGCTGAAGAGGTTGTCGAGCGTTACCTTCTGGTATTCGCTGAACTTTGCCTGCTTTGCTTCATGCTTCCGTTGTTCTACGAGGGTCTTTGCCAGACGTTCATCTTCTACAACGTCAAAGACATCGCCAGCAGCCGGAACTTCTGCCAGACCGGTGATTTCAACCGGAACAGACGGGCCAGCTTCGTGAACAACTGCACCCTTGTCGTTGGTCATGACACGAACCTTTCCGACACTCGTTCCTGCAAGAATAACATCGCCGGTGTGCAGTGTCCCGTTCTGAACCAACAGGGTTGCAACCGGACCTCTGCCCTTATCCAACCGAGCTTCGATGACAGCACCCTTTGCACGGCGGTTCGGGTTTGCCTTGAGTTCCTGCATTTCTGCAATCAGCAGCACGTCTTCGAGCAGTTCGTCAATGCCTTCGCCAGTCTTTGCAGAAACCGGAACGCACATAACATCGCCGCCCCAGTCTTCGCAAACCAAATCATATTTGGTGAGTTCTTCCTTAACCCGGTCTGGATTTGCTCCTTCTTTATCCATCTTGTTGATGGCAACAATCAGGGAAACGCCAGCAGCCTTTGCATGGTTGATGGATTCTACAGTCTGTGGCATGATACCGTCATCCGCAGCAACAACCAGAATCGCAATATCTGTAATATTAGCACCTCTTGCACGCATTGCGGTGAACGCTTCGTGTCCCGGTGTATCGAGGAAAGTAATTTCCTTGCCGTTGCAAGTGACCTGATATGCACCGATGTGCTGGGTGATACCGCCGGCTTCGCCTGCAGCGATGTTGGCGTGACGGATGTAGTCCAGAATGGAAGTTTTCCCGTGGTCAACGTGACCCATAACAACGACAACCGGAGAGCGTTCTTCGGTGTTATCGGATTCGTCCTCTTCTTCAATCAGACGTTCTTCGATGGTAACGATGACTTCCTTTTCTACCTTTGCACCCAGTTCTTCTGCAACCAGACAAGCGGTGTCGAAGTCGATTTCCTCATTGATGGATGCCATAACACCCAACCCCATCAGCTTTTTGATGACTTCCGTTGCAGTCACTTTCAAGCGGCTTGCGAGTTCGCTGACCACGATGGATTCCGGAATCCGAACCTTGAGCTGCTGTTTTCTTGCCTTTTCGAGTTCTAGACGGCGAAGACGGTCTTGTTCGGTTTCCCGCTTATTGGAATACTTCTGCTTGTTCCGCTGAGCAGACTTCTGGTTGATTTTCTGCTTTTTGGTGGAATAATTATCCTTGCTGTACTTGCCAGCCGGAGCAATCTGTTCATACCGCTGGTTATACTTATCCAAATCCACATAAGAGCCACGGGTATCAACGGTACGCCGCTTTTCTGTTGTAGTAGCGGTATCGGAAGACAGTTCCACTTCCACGTGCAGCCGTTCGCCCCGTTTTTGTGCCTGCGGCTGCTGTTTCTGCTTTTTCTTGTGGTGTTCCGGATGGTTGTTATTGTTGTTGTTATTCGGCTGGCTGGCTGGCTTGGCAGCAGCTGGCTGCTTTTTCGGCTGAGCGGCAGCCTGCGGCTGATTCTTCTGATTGGATGCAGCCTGCTGTGGCTTCTTTGCAGCGGAGTTGTTGTTATTGGGATTGCCATTACCATTACCATTGTTATTGTTGGCATGGTTATTTCCAGCGGCATTCTGCTGCTGTGGTCTTCTCCGATCCTGCGGCTGTTTTTTTCCTTGATTCTGCTGCTGGTGAGCAGCTTTCTTTTCGTTCCCTTTTTTCATAGATTGTTGTGCCACCTCTTCCCTCGTACTGTTTTTCGTTGCGAAATAGGCTGCAAAGCCGTCTGTCACCTGCTGACGCTGGGTGATGGATTCCAGAACCAGATTGACTTCTGCTTCCGTCAGGGTGCTGCTGCTCTTTTTTTCTGTTCCGTTTTGCAGTTCAGAAAACAGGGCAATCAGGTCATTCGGGGTCATCTGGAGTGTCTTTGCAACGTCGCTCAATTTCTGCTTTTTTGTCGTCATCGGCAACTCTCCTTTCCGCTCATTCCTGTCGGTTGGGACAGGGTTTCAAAAAGAATGGTATGCGTCATCCATTGCTGGAGGACGATTCGGTCTGTAATAGAGCCTGAATCCGCTGGGCGAATCCGGCTTCACAGATGGTTAGGATGCCGGCACGCTGTCCGAACAGCAGCCGGACTTCTGCCATTTCCCAGTCTGTCTGTACGACTGGGACGTGTTGTTTTTCGGCGAAATACAGCACTTCTTTCCGGCTTTTTTCGGAAAGGTCTGCGGTGAGCAGAATGCAGGCTGCATAGCCGCCCTGGATGGCATCTTTCGCCCGTGCAAAGCCGGCTTCGAGTTTACCGGCTTTCCGGCAGATCGTCAGTAAGTTCCTGCACTTTTCTGGTAAGGGCATCTTCCATCTCCTTATAGGTTTCCGGTGGAAACATCTGCACAAAAGAGCGTTCCACCTTGCGGGTTTTCTTTGCTTTTTCGAGGCAGGCTTTATTCTTGCAGAGATAAGCCCCTCTTCCCGGAGTTTTTCCGGTTTCGTCAATGACGAAATTGCCGTCCGGGGTTCGCACGATTCGGATGAGTTCCTGTTTTGGCTTTCGTTCGCCGCAGCCCATGCAGGCACGCAGGACTTCTTTTTTCTTTTTCATGCGGTGTTATGCCTCCGTTGTTTCCGGGGTTTCTGCTGGTGTATCAATGGCGGATTCGATCGCAGCGGTTGTATCGTCATCGCTCAGCAGCAGGTCGTCTTCGTCTGCATCGGCATTCTGTGCCTGCCAGTTTTCTTCCCAGCTTGCAGCATCCTGAGCCTGTTCGGCATCCTGTTCTGCCTGAGCCTGCTGAGCCGCTTCTTCTTCAGCCTTTGCCTTAGCTTCTGCCTCTGCTGCTGCTTTTTTCTCTAGCAAGCTAGCTTTTTCGTTTTCTGCTGTAGCTTTTTCAGCTGCAAGATTTAACT
>OHRD01001048.1_pt1 | contig 10149 bp, 14 predicted proteins | sample 1578371 | NCBI WGS metagenome assembly OHRD01 (sample SAMEA3879505, study PRJEB24766) | human gut metagenome | biome: human-associated habitat; feature: feces | place: USA | collected 1985/1987
ATGTAAAAATCGACTCCGTCCTGCTCCAGAGAGCAGCCGCCCAAATCCCTACTTAATTGAGTAAGGGGGACAAAAAACTATGTCAATAAGATTCCGAAAGGGGTCTTAATTTTTTACCCGGAAAACCGGGAGAAAGGAAAAATACATGAAAGAAAAAATTATCTTAGGAAACAAAGTGGAGCTGCCTTATGACAGCATCGGATTTGGAACTGGTACTCTTGCAATCAGCTTTAAAGCTGGCGATATTACCACACTGGAAAAGTCTTTTAGAGACGCCGGTCAGAACAACTTAGAACTGATCCAGCAGTGCGATGCAGAAGGCCATGTGCAGGCGACACATGAGCGTTATGACATCTTTCGTGAGATTACAAAGACAATCGGGGCAACTCCGGAGGAGGATGTTGTTACAGTGACATTAGAGCAGGAGAGTCTGATTGAAATGAGACTGCGTCATCTGGAAGCTGGTCAGGGTATTCAGGATGGCGCGATCCAGGATCTGGGGGATGTCGTGTCCGGAATGGCAGAAGCACAGGGCGTAAGCCTTTGACATTGAGAAAGAGAGGAAAAAATAATGGTAAAATTTTATGTCAACAGAATCAAAAACGGTGGAATGACGATTGATGAAGTGCCGAGCCTCTGGAAGAAAAAAGTAGAGGCTGAACTGGCAAAAGAAAACAACTGAATAATGTATCTTACCCCTGCCGTCTGATAACATGGCGGCAGGAGGTGAATGTCCATGAAAGACGAAATTGTAATGGCAATCCTACAGGCGATGACGCCTGTTTTGGACCAAGAGCAACTTGCGCGCTTAAAAAGTGTTGTCCGGGTGCAATTATGCGGCTATGACATCAGCAAAAAAGAGACAGGGCTAATGCGTGTTGATCAGAATGGTCAAAATTATCTGCGGGTATTTTTAGATGCGTTCCGGCAGAACGGGAAATCTGAGGGCACGATCGAACAGTATCAGCTGCATTTAAGCCGCATGCTGTCGTATGTCGGAAAAAATGTGGAAGATATAGAGGATGATGATCTGATCGAGTATATGGAAAAATAAAGTCGATTCGGAAGGTGTCAAACAGATACATGAATAATATCCGTCTTGTGTTTAACAGCTTTTTCCGCTGGCTGCAGCGCAAAAAAGTGATTATGCGAAATCCTGTGGATGGGCTGGAACCAATCAAGTACAAGCAGGCTGTAAAAAAGCCATTGTCTCCGGAGGAGTTGGAAAAGGTACGTTGTGCCTGCGAGCAGGAGCGCGATCTGGCCATAGTTGAGTTTTTGTATTCCAGTGCCGTGCGCGTTTCGGAATTGTGTAGATTAAACCGGGACGACATATGCTGGGAGTCAGATGATGTCATGGTGCTGGGGAAAGGCAATAAGGAACGGGAAGTGTACCTTAATGCGCGAGCACACCTGCACCTAAAGCAGTATCTGGAAAGCAGGGCGGACGATAATCCTGCCTTGTTTGTGGGGACTCGAGCGCCGCACAAGCGCCTGACGAAATCTGGTATCAGGAACATCTTAAAAAAGGTCGGGAACGCGGCGGGGGTAAGCAAGGTACACCCACATCGCTTTCGGCGGACGTCGGCCACGGATCTGCTACGCATGGGAATGCCGATCGAGCAGGTACAGGAGCTGCTGGGGCACGTTAAAATCGAGACCACGCGGATATACTGCACGGTTACAAAGGAGCAGGTAAGGGCATCGCATCGTCGCTTTATGGCGGCGTGATTTGAGCGTATTATATGGAATTTTTTAAGGCCGCCGCAAGACGGTCTAAGAGAGGTTATGGGGACAAGTTGCACCGGTGCAACGATGCCGGAGAGGCAGCGAGAGTATTAAGTAGGGATTTGGGTGGTCTGTCTTTTGGACAAGACGCGGATGGCAACTGGGGATACAAAGCGGGAGGTGCGGATACAGTAACCCCTTTTAAAGGTGATCCGGACTTTGATTACGAACACGGAATTTCGATTCCGTATGTTGTAGCTGCTGGAAACCCGAACGTTTTACATTATTATACAATGACCGCGGAAGATGCGGCTTACTCTTATCTTGCACTATTCGCGGTTACGGCTGGTAGCGTGGTATCGATCGAACTTAGCGGGGTTAGTGGCCCATCCATTGTATGTAATAAGCCGGGTGGAAGCTATTCTTTCGCGCTAATCGCGAACCCTGTTTTGAACGGAAAAGTTAATTTTAGGCACGGAGGAACTGGTGACGGACATGTTTACAAACTTATGATTAAGTAATATTAGCGATACCAGACTCTTACAATCTCCGATCCATACGCATTTCCGCTATTGTTTGAGGTGCTAAAGGTGATTGTTACGGATTCTGTTGTATATGTCACGTTAAGAGCGTTCCATCCTTCCCACCCTCTTGATACAAGACCAGCGCAAACAATCTCTCCAGCATCAGGGATATCAGCCAATAAAATATTTTTGGTGGCAGTTCCAGATGCAATCGTGAAATCGATTGATTTAAGAAAAGAAGACGGTGCTGGTATTGCCCTGTTGTTAATATAATAAACTTTGACATAAAGACCTTTTAAACCATTAACGGATGTCATTACAAGTTCGGAGTTGCTATGTTTTACATAGGAAACACCGATACCGGCGTTTAATTGGTTCGTTCCTCCATTGTACACTTCAATGAAGAAATCTTTTCCATGAACCATAGATCCAAAATTAGGAATTTCAGATACTTTTGTAAAATGATATCCGTGATGCCATTGTCCAAATTCGTGTTCTTTAAAGTCTACTCCGCCACAGTCAAGAACCGAATACTCTGGCGTTTCACCCAATTTTTTTCGCACTGCATCAGCACCTACAATGTAAAAATCGACTCCGTCCTGCTCCAGAGAGCAGCCGCCCAAATCCCTACTTAGTCCATCAATCTCCAGCCCATGTGTCCTCACGATCCGAGCATCCGCCACAAACCCCTCAGCCTCTGTGGTGTCATTGTTCGCCACCTGATAATTTGCCGCAGACCCCTCTGGGATAGTAGGCTTATTCGTCAGATCCGAATAGCTTCCGGACCACGCCACCGGTCTCAAGTCCGCATACCACTTCGACAGCTTACCAAATATAACCGGCAATTTGTCCTTATATGTGAGGTTGCTCCGTTCCTTCTGTTCTACAAAATTTTCCGGCAGGACATTCGAGGCTTTCGCCCCGATGTCCATAATAACTTCCTCACCTTTCTGTGTTTTGTGCTTAATCTGAGTTAAAAGATTCATATCGTCCTCCTTTATCCAATCAAGAAGAACAGGGAATTCGGTGCTGCCTCCTGCGGATATTCTCTGCCAAATCCGATAGATGGCATATTGTCAATCGCTTCTTTTTGCGCCTTTGTCACAAATTGATGGTTGTCATCCTCTGTAATAACCGTCGCGGGGTGATGTTCCGGATGGGTATAGTTATTTGCCCCCTCAGCTACCCCATCCAGTTTTGCCTTATCTGCAGCACTCATCAGACCATTCGTGGCTGTTGTGGCAGGACTATAGGTAGTGTCTTTATCCTCTACCCACTTTGCCTGCCCGTCTGCAGACCATCCCAACACCTGTCCCGATGCACCGCCCGCCGGGATATGCTTATTTCCGGACGTGTCGGGATGCGTATAGTTGTTTGCCCCTGCCGCAATACCGTCCAGCTTTGCTTTATCCGATTTGCTCATACGGCCATCTAAGTCTTTTGTTGCCAGCGGGATGCTGTTGGCTGAGATCGCCACCCACTTATTCCCGGTATAGCGGTAGGTCACATCATCATCCTTGACGTTTACCGTCCACCCATCCTCCGGGTTCGGATAGGTTTTGGCAATATCCGCAAAGGTTTTTACCGCTTCTTTCCAGTCAAGCTTTGTTTCCAGCGCTGAAAGCTTGTTGTCCACTTCATTTTTGGTGTACTTGTCTGACCAGCCCTGCTTGTCCACATCACTGACAAAACGGTGCTCTGCATCCTGCACAATCATCGTTGCTGCATGAGTCTTGGGATGGGAGTAATTATTTGCCCCCTCAGCAATACCATCCAGTTTTTCCTTATCTGCAGCACTCATCAGGCCGTTCGTGCCTGTTGTGGCAGGATTGTATGTAGTGTCCTTATCCTCTACCCACTTTGCCTGACCGTCTGCAGACCAACCAAGCACCTGCCCAGATACTCCGCCCGCCGGGATATGCTTGTTACCCGGCGTGTTCGGATGGGTATATCCGGCACCCTTGGTCAGCTCATCCCAGCCCGAACCATTATATACATAAGATGTCTTCGTTTCTTCAACGTAAACCCGCAAACCTGGCGTTACCGCATTGAGGGTTACCAGCTCATCCCTCTCTGCGATGGTTTTTACCTGACCGCGCGCATCCAGCAAAGCTGCTGCCTGCAGCTTAAACCCGCTCGCTACTGTTATACCTTTTTTATCCTTAAATCCCATGGTTAAATCCTCCTTAAAACGTGGTTAATCAATAGTTAAAGCTCATCTTAAATGCCGCTACTGTAGACGGGTCGTTAAGATATGCGTAGTAATCCACGCCATCTACCTGCACCGTCGTCTGCACAAAGGTACCTGTCACGTCAAAGCTATTTGCGTCCAGAATCTTTGCTACCGCGCCGTAACTCTTGGGATAAGCGATCAGCATCCGCTGATTGTTGCAGTTATATACAAAGGACTTGTTACCCTTGCCCTGCACGACCTTAGTAGCTGCCTTGATCACACTCTCTGTTGCTGTCACACCTGCTGCCACCGCACCCCAGTAATACGGGGATACAAAACTAAAGGATCCTGTCTTTGCCGTTACCACCTTATCCTCATTGTCGGTTACCTTAACAGTAAGCTGCTTGGCTGCCGTCACAGTTAAAGCCTTCGTGAGCGTCATCGTATTGACACCCGCCTTGATCCCAGAGGTAAGTACCCCCAGGGATGTATCAACATCAAATACCTCTACCTTTTTTACCCCTGCAGACCCCATTGTGATGTTCACATCCACCGCCGTCACGGACTGCGATTTCCCGATTTCAAAAACGCCTCCGTTCACCGGCTTTGCGCTGGCAGATACCGTCGGTGCAACATAAGCATGGAGCATCTTATCTAAAAGCTCCGCAGCACTGATTCCCGATGTTGGAGGTACATATCCCTTCGGGATACCTCCCACCGCCACGGTACTCGCAGTCTTGTTTTTATAAACAACCTCATCTTTGTTTGCCTTATTTCCTACTGCCGCCTGTAAGGCATCTGACACTTCCTTGTGACTTTCGATATAGGCTGCAATTTCTTGTAAGGTATCAAGATTTTCTGGCGCACTGCCCACTACTGCCTGAATCCGCTCATTGACCAGATCCATGACTGTCTTATCTTCGCCTTCCCTGTCACTCGCAAGGATGGCATCCACAACTGTTTTGGGGAAGTATCTCTCCCACTTCGGTGCTTCTCCCTTTGGTGCCGTGTTGCGCGCCATTGTTACTCTTTCGTTTGCCATTTCTTAGTCCTCCTTAACATTTATATCTTCCCGAAAAAGGTCGTGTCCTCCTCCGGGGTACTACCTACAGTCATCTTACCTTCTACTATTCCCCAGTTATCCCCATCTGTCGGGGACTGGTCTGAAATTACCAGATTCGTAGGGGCTGCCACCACAAAGTCCCCAGCTGGAACCGGAGGCTCCCCACCTATGTCCATGATAAGCAGCACATCACCTTCCCGGATTTCCGTATCGGCTGCTCCCACAAAAATATGCCCAGAATGCCGCATATGCTCTTCTAGCTTCTGATCCAGATAGTCCTTCCGCACAAAATCGCTGACACTCACATCAAAGGTGATTTTATCCGTGGAGCTGACCCGGACTGCAATGTTATGCAGATATTGCACTTCTCTTTCTTCAATAGGCGGAATCCATTCGCCTTCTGCATCCTGTCCCACAAAGATCAGGACATCGCGGTTTGCGACTGAATCATGCGCATATACGCCGGACTGCTGCAAAAGATACCCTTCATGCAGCTCCAGATTTGTCAGCATACAATGGATGATTGCCTCATTCACATCCTGCTCCACGGATTCAATCTGTAAGCGCTGCTTTACATCCAGCAGGGCTTCCAGCTTTTCGGGTGCAGCCGACACGCCGCTCCCCACTTCTACCCTGACTAGATGCATCCGTATCATCTGGGCATTGACGCGGGCCAGGTATCTTTCCCCTGATGCCGTTAATACATATTTCATACCATACTCACCTCCTCCTGCCGCACCGAAATGAATGTCCCGTAGCCTCCTGCATGCAGCACCGAAAACAGCCCGCTGATGTCCACCTCCGACTCCGACATGTGAATGATCCGCCCATACCCTGCCCCATACAAGTCAAGCCGGGCATTCCGGATCAGGCGCTCAATAAATTTATAATTCAGATGGGCGGGACGGGCATCATGCACCGCCCTGCGGGCAATCCCCAAAAAGTCCGACAACTTATCCTCCTGCACATACACCGTAAATGCATATTCCGCCGGATGCTCCTCGATCCAGACGTTTTCTGCACCCACCGTCTGGCGTACCAGATTTTCGAGCATTTTTACCGTGGCGGGCATCCGCATATTGAGCTTTGCCAGTACCTGGGCGCGGCGCTGCTCCTGCGTAAGCTCTGGGTTCTCAGCAATCCCAAAATCCTGTTCCCACTGGTTCAGACTGTACGTTGCCGTTTTGATATAAAACTGGGCTAAAAGCTCTGTTAGGATCCCCTCCAGCCTGTCCAATTCCGGCTGCTCTGCCCCAAACAGTTCTGCCATCTCCCGCATCTGGGCGACAAAGGGCGGCACACTTTTTTTAAGCATCTGCAACCTCCTTTACGCTGATCCGCACGGGCAGCGCTACCGGAAACTGTCTTGCTGTCAGGATCAGGCTCTTTTCCTGCCCGTTAATTCTGGCATTTTCCACATCCACCACCCCCGGACAGTCAAAAACCAACGCCACAATCCCCAGATAAGACACCACTGTGGATAAAAATGCCGTATCCTCACAGTATCTGTCCAGCAGCTCCTGCAGACGTGCTGTTACCATGGATTCCGTGTATCCACTCTTTACCAGCACCGCCGCCTCTACCTGCAGCTCCACCGCCTCCGCGCTTGTTACCAGTACATCCGCCCCGATCGGCCGCTGGGACTCTATATATTCCGCCACATCAGTGACCAGGCTTTCCGGCGCCGGTTCGTTGTCATTTGCAATCAGCACCACATCTACCGTCCCGTTCCCCCGCACAAGGTCAAATACCTTTACCTTATGTACGCCGGGGATTTCCTTTGCCCACTGGATATAGTGGGCAATGTTGCCGCTGATCGCTGGGGTACGGATATGCTCCAGCGCCCTCTGCCGCAGGACGTTATCGCTTTCCCGATCATATCCCCCCTCTGCATCCTCCGGATTTGTGATCTTCCTGATGTGGATGCTGTCCGCCTCTGTAATGCTTCCAGCAGCCACGTTTCCCTGCTCCCCTGCCGTCATGCAGACCGCCCGGACCTGTACCGCGCCTGCACCTTCGATCACAAAATCATCCAGCAAAAAAGCGATCTCCCCGGCATACCCTGTCACACCACTGTAATTCCCGGGATCCCCGGTCACTTCCACGACCGTCTCTGCCTTCGTTGCCTCCCGGCGGGTTATTCCATAATCACTGCAGGCGCTGTCCAGATTCTTCCCAACCGCCGTAGCAACAAATGCCTGCGGCAGGATGTCCTCGATGTCCTCCGCATAAACCCTTGCCAGTTCATTTGCAACCGCCTGCAGGTTATCTGCCGTCCATGTGCCTTCCCGCCTGTCCGCTTCCGTTGTTATCCGGCTTTTCATACGGTTTAAGATCGCTATAAAGCTGTTTTCACTCATTGTAAACCTCCGTCTCATGGGTAAAACGCCCATAAACTGTCGTGACGTCAAACGCTACCGTCATCTCCGATCCCCTGTGTTCAAAGCGGAATCCTGACAATTCCTGAATATACGGATTTACCATCAGGGTTTCTGTGATGTAGCGTTTTACCTCACTGTCAAGGATGTCCCTATTGTTTGAATATCCTATAACAGCCTCCAGCTCGCTTCCATAAGCATGGGTATAGGCAGGCCACACAAAGCGGCGCGTCAGCAATGCCTTGTAAATCCAGACTCGGACAGCCTCATCCTTTTCGACCAGATAGGTTTTCCCTCCCTTACGTTTCAGGCAGTTATTTTCATAGTCGTATGCCAGTTCCCGGAACACCGGCAGCTCCTGCGCAGCACGCTCCTCCAGTTCCGGCACGTCCTGTGTAAACGGGAAAATACTCATAACGCCGCCACCTTCCCACAGATCAGAAACTGATTTCCGACCCGCTGTACCAGTACATAATCCCCAGGCTGTACCCGGATACCTTCATACAGTTCTTTCAAAAACCCCTTCAGGGCAGGGGATACATATTCCTCCTGCTCCAAAATTGCCGCCAGCTCCTCATCCTTGTTGGAACTTGTTACCTGATTGCAGTAGATATGCTCTGCGATCGGCACGCCATCAACCGAAATACTGACCGGATCCACTCCTGTTACGATTCCAACCGTCATGGCGGGCTCATTCATTGCCCGCCCCTGCCGTTTCATGACCTCCACAAAACGTGCGTAGGGATTTCCTTGCGCCATTTTATGCCACCTCCAAAAACCGCAATCCCAGCGTCGTCTGATAGTCAGACCCTGTCCATGCATGCTCATCCGATATGATCGTAAAGCGCCCGCGGATCTTGGAATTTACCTTTTCCACCACGATCGCCCGTCCGGTCTGGTAGGCGGGATTGCCGCGCACAACCACCTTTCCGGAATCCTCGATCCCTTTCAGCAATTTACGCGCCTCCCCCGCCACATCCTTTTCATCCCCGGTCTGTTTATAAGCCTCACGGATGATGCCATACCCTGTGAGACCGTTGGAAACCTCCCCGATGGGCTGGTCAGACGCCCCAAGGATCACGACCTGGTTTACCAGATTTTCGATGCTGCTCTTATACTGGGCATCCATGACCGCATCATCCCCGGTCACTGTCCCAGCAAGCTGCTCGCCATATTTCTCCACGCACACCGTCTGCCCCTGCATGTACAAATGGGCATCCTTACCCTCATAAGCCGTCTGGATGACCTGCGCGATAGACTTTTCCCCTGTGCTGATCACTTCTACCTCGCCACCCGGGTCATACAGCGTCCCGCATGCTACACCGGCTTCTGCGCAGACTGCCGCCGTTACCGCCGCCGGGCTGCCCTTATATACGCCAAATGCCTTCCCGCGCAGATACCAGGCATAGTCATAAGCCATTGACTGCATTTTGATGTCATTCTCTGTACGCTCCTCCGTGAGTACGATCCCGTCAAACAGGATGATGCCATCCTCCAGGATCAGCCTGTCCCCTTTCCTGACGGATATGTTGTGGACGTTCGGATCCTGCGGCGCATACAGGTAACTGATCGTAACCTTGCGCGCCAGCTGGTTTTCGTCCCCTGACCAACTGATGCTTTCGATATATTTTGATACATTGCTCCCGTTTATGCTCACATTCAATCCGGTATCACCAGCCTTTCCCCGCCAGTCAGGTCATCTTCTGTCATGCCATTGGCTGCCGCTATCTCCTTCCAGCGGCTGCCGTCCCCATAATACCGGCACGCAAGGTTCCAGAGGGAGTCCCCCGCCTTTGCTATGACCGTCTTCGGGATACTCGCTTTTGTGTTACGTTCGCAGATCCCTGTTTCCGTGTAACGCTTAACCCAGCTTGCTACCGGCTGCGTGTTCAGGTCACGGTTCTCCACAAAGCTCCACGACACATAAATGTCCGTCTGACCTTCCTTGTATGTTTCAGTCGCGGAAGATACCGTAAACTGGGCATTGACGTCCGACCCCGATATGATGATGCGGATCGGACGCTTCCCGTTTTTCGCTTTCTTTACGGAGGATATGATCTGTTCCGGGTCAACCCCTTTATAAAACGGGCTGCTGCTGTCCGGTAAAAAGGTGGACAACGATATTTTTATCAGTCCACGGTTACCCGGCACATTAAACTCACCCACATTCAGTAGGTCGATCGTTTTATCTTTGCTGTCCTGTGTCACGCTGATCTCCTTGGGGTTGACGGGCAGTTCCCACCGCCCGTCATCCGTTTCCAGCATCACGCTCCTTGTCTTTCC
>OHRD01001056.1_pt1 | contig 10078 bp, 12 predicted proteins | sample 1578371 | NCBI WGS metagenome assembly OHRD01 (sample SAMEA3879505, study PRJEB24766) | human gut metagenome | biome: human-associated habitat; feature: feces | place: USA | collected 1985/1987
AAGCACGCCGCCAGCGTTCATCCTGAGCCAGGATCAAACTCTCATGTTAAAAGTTTTAATCCAGCCAGAATATCTGGCTTTTCTAAATCAGAAACAAGTTCCTACCGGAATCTTGATTCAGGTTTTACTGTTTTTAAGGTTTGCTTTATTAAAAGCTGTTCGTTCATCTTTCGATGACTTGAAATTCAAAATCTTTCAAGGTTATTCACTGTTCAGTTATCAATGTTCTTTGTTGTTTCCGCTTTGTTCAAGCGACTTATTTGTTATACCACAGTTATTTTTATCTGTCAATAACTTTTTTAAATTTATTTTTTCAGACTTTTCCATAAATTGTTCTGATTTCTAAAACATTTATGTTCCGTGGACAAGACAGAATGTTACCATAGCATTTTCTTTTCGTCAAGTACTTTTTTTATATTTTTACTTTTAGATTTATTTATATTTTTTTATTTTTTATATGTTACAAAGAAGTATTTTAAGGAGCAGCGCATTATATCTAATAATTTAGAAACTTTAATTTTATCTTTTGAAACAACTAAACATTTACCTAATAATTGTTTTATTCCAATTAAAACAGTAGATGATAATACTTTTTTTGATTATTGTACTGTGTTTAAGAGTAAAGAAAAAAACTTATTTTATATAGTTCCTGATTCTCTTTATTTTGAATTTCGAGCTAATAATGATTATGAAGAGTTATATCGTTTATAATTCCTATTGTTTGTTTTTCTATTATAACTATGTTAATATAACATCTGGGTGTTACCATAACGGTAGGCGGTTTAGCTATTAGCTCCGAAGGGAGGTGATAGCCATGGTTACATATTCAGATCTATTTAACTACACTTTAGTTATTTGTGCAATAGTTTCTATATGCATTTCTGTTTATAAATCAAAAAAATAACCGCCCCTAGTCCTGAGAAAACTAAACGGTTATTTTTTTAATCAATTATTTTCGAGGCTAAACCGTCTATCGGTAACACCTTTATTTACAATATTATATTACTCTTTTTCTTTGTTTATGTCAATTTCTAATAATCCTTTATTGTATAATTTATTGTCCCATTGTCTTTAACTCTATATTCTACTCCAGCAGAATCGAATGCTTGTTTTAGAGTTTCATGCACATCTATATCATTGAATTTATGTAAATAATCATTTGTTGTATCTATATCATATCCTTTTGTGCCTTTTTTATATTCATTATAATATTTTTTAAATTTAATTGCTGCATTTAATTTATTAATTACTTGTTCTTTATAGTCATCATAATCATTACTTAAATCCATTTTATTTATTTCTGTTATATATTTTTCTATTTTATCTTCTGATATATCGTATAAGTCATCAGTTGTATTAACTACACATTCATTTATTCTTTTTAAATTAGTTCCTGCTATTTTTCCATTTCTATTCGATTGTTTTATATTAACATTTTGAGAAAGTTTTTCGCTTTGTATTTCTTCATCTTGTGTTTTTATAGTCATATTAAATTTAATTATAGATTTTGTAATTGGAATTATCACAACAAATATCATTATGCATATTAATATAATAGCAAATACTGGTGAATGATTATTATTGTTATTATGATTCATATTTCTATATATTTCATCATTACGTGTTGTTTCATAATTCTTCCAATATTTTCTCCAATTATCTTGAGTATTCATCTTTTCCCCCTTATCCAATCTTTGAATATGATGATATTTCCTTTTCCTGTTCCTCATCTACATCTAATAATTTTCTTACTGCGGCTTGTGTTCCTGGATCAGCAACATCATATGCTGCTTGTATATTATTTTTATCTTCTACTCCCAATAATTCATATATACTTATATCTAAAAAATTGCATATGCGAATCAAATATTCTGCTGGTGGGTTTGTGCCTCTTTTTTCCCATGTTGCTATAACTGATGTATTTATGTTTAGTATTCGTGCTAAATCTGCTTTCTTATAGTTGTTATCTTTTATTAATGTAAACATTCTTTCATTAATTGTCATTTTACTCCTTTCATTTATATTCGCATTTGCAAACTTTTCTGTTGACTTTGCTCGCATTTGCGAGTACAATACACTTGTAATACTTAATAAGAACTTAAAAAAGATATTAGCCGCTAACAATGTCTTTTTTAAGTTTGTTATTAACACTATATTATATCAAATCTCTGTCAATTAGTCTATTGAGCTAAGCAGAGTAGAAAGAGGTATATATGGAAAACATTTATTTATCATTAGATTCACAAGATTTTTATAACATTAGTAAAGTCTTATCCCTAATAAATTTTGATCAAATTGTTCCAGGTGTTGATGTTTCAACCTTAGCTGGAAAGTGTAAAGAAATATCAAAAAATATGTGTCATGATGATGCACTTGTACTTTATGAAAATAGTTGTGTCAAATATGAACATGGTTAACTTGCAGTATCTATTTATTTCCCTAATAATATTTCGAAACTACATAAGCTGTTCACTTATGTAGTCGCTCCAGGGTTAGCCGCCTGAAGCCTGATGATGATAGGCCAGAAAGGAAAAAAATGGAAGATTTAATTATTATTTTAAGTGTTGGAAAACCATATGACATTGCATCAGAGGATGGAAGTCACATAACAGGATGCACCATGAGCTATATAACTACTAACAATATTAATCAGACATCAGAAGATGCCGAAACTGGTTTGCTTGGTTATGCTCCTGTTAAAGAACGTATGCCAATAACATTTTATGACAGGGCTAAGTCTCAAGGACTTCCAGCCGTTGCAAAAGTGACTTACGGAATGAAAAACAGCGCCGGAAAGCAGACATTATATATCAAAGGCTTAGATTTTGTAGAGAAGAAATGATGCACTTCCGCTTTTTCTTCTACAAACCGCCGCAGGCTCTTAGACAGCGTTAAGAATGTTCGGCGGGTCCCATGGGGAGAGGCTTGCTTTAGCAAGACTAGGGCCGGACATTTAGCGTACGTTATCAATTAATTAAAGGATTATGAAATGAAAAAAATAGCACCAATATTAGCAATTTTTATATTATTTATCTTTCCAAGTAATGTATATGCAGCAAATGAGAATGCATCTCTCATTGAAAAAACTACAACACAAACGGATGTAACACAAGATGCATCCCTCACTGAAAAAGCTACAGTTACACAAACGGATGCATCAGCTGTTGAAATCCAGCAATACACTACTGGTGATATATTAATATTTAGTGCTATATGTATATTATGCGGATTAATATGTGCATTAATATTCTTTGAACAGGTTAAATTTAGGTGATTATATGGAAAATATAATACAATCTGTGTTTTTGAATGTATTTCCATATGCTTTTGGCATAGGTCTTTTAATAGGTTTTATGTTTGGAGCATTGGGATATATTATAAATTTCTTTTTAACAATTATCAAAAAAATATGAGGAGGTGTTAATTATGCCAATGGTTGCATTAGATGGTGCTGCTGTTACTATGTCAAGTTTTGCTGAAACAATGCAAAGTTCATTTTCTACAATGATATCTGATTTGCTGTCTTTTACTGCTACATTAGTACCAGTTGTTTTACCCCTTTTAGGAGTATCTATAATTGTTGCTTATGGTATTAAGACATTCAAGAAGATTACTGCGAAAGCATAACTTTATATGTTTTTCTACATTTGCTGGGGAGATTATCTCCCCTTTTTTTATACAAACTTTTAGGGGGTTAATTATGAAGTCAATAAGAATATTAAAACGTATATTAATAATTCCCGCCCTGGTAGCTATATTACTTGTTAATATCTCTTATGCATCTTATAGATCTCCTTGGGTGGTTAAGGTAGAAGCTGCCGCAACTGGCAATCCATTTTTAGATGTTGTATTAACAGCATTGCAATGTGTTGGTTATAGTGTAACTGGTAACGCTGCTGCTAAATCTGCACAAAAAGACTTGGAAAGATATGTACAAAATGTAATCGGACAAAATGAATATGCATTAGACAGGATATTAGAAGATAATATTAAGTCAAAGTCTGTAAGAGAGCAATATCTTAATTATGTTAGTATTGATAATCCTCTTTCTTATGATGATTGGTATAAGACTATTTATTGTCCTGCTAACAATATTAATCCAGAAGCATCTAGTAAAACAGCAGCTGAACAAATAATATCAGGTATACAATCAGGAAAATTAAAAAGTATGTACACAGCAGAACAATATGCAAAAGCTAATGGAACTTTTAAGCTTTTAACAATGCTTGCTAAAGATTATACATATAATGCTGCTGGTAAGGTTATGGATGATCCTAATGAAGCTTTTACAACTATGATAGGAACAAAGATAGAATATGCTGATATCTCTAACACAGCATACTATAAATTATTTGCTGATAATGTTCCAAACAATATGTATGATTATTTTTCAAGTTATTATGGTGTTCGTGGTTTAACTGCTGCTTGCAAGAACAACTTTTATACACTTACAAATGCACTTATTAATGATCATAGAGCTGAACTGGCTAATGCATTAAATGCCTGTGGGGATAAATATATTTTATTATTTACAATTAATGGATCTATTTATGATAGTAGTGTTTCTGCATCTCTTCAATTAATTAATGTTCCTGAAGGAGCTAAATCTATTTATCATTTTATGTCACATTCTGGATTAGCATATGATTCATACTCTTTATGTTTCAAAGATGAGAATGATGCAGAATTAGATTTTACTGTTTATCAGATAGGAAATTCATCCTCTGGAAGTTATAAGGAATCAGAAAAAATTAATTTTTACACACAAAAAGAATATTCTGCATTTGTTGGCCGTGGAATTACCCTTGATCAGCCATCCGCTTATGATAACAACTTTGACTATTGGAATATTATGAATTTAATAATTCCTGTTGGCTTTGATTCTTCTACTCTTCCGCATACCAGTGCCGCCGGCCTTGTTTATGGACAGGCTATTGATAATTTGGATTCTGGTGAGATTAGTTCTGTTTCTATAGAAAAAACAAATGATGATATATCAGATCTTGTAGCTGATAATGTAAATATTGATGAAGTTGATGCAAAATCTGTGGATCAGGTTTTAGCAGATGTGAAATCTGTGGATGCAAGTGTTGATGCAGCAACTGATATTACTAAAACATTAACTGATACTATTACAGATGCAAATACAAAAGCTGATGAACGTGTAAAGCCTGATGAAAAAACTGATGAAAAAACAGATACCGATGTTGATAATCCAGCAGAGTCTGATGAAGTTAAAAAGTATAAAGTTAAATTAGTTGACATATTTCCTTTTTGTATTCCTTATGATATTTATCGCTTTTTAAACTGCCTGAAGGCTGACCCTGTTGCTCCTTGTTTCGATATTCCTATTATTGGTAAAAATAGCTTTGGACTTGAAGAGTATACATATACGTTAGATTTATCTCAATTCGATTCAGTAGCAAAGATATTAAGGACTATGGAGCTGCTTGTTTTCTGTGTCGGTCTTGCATTTGTAACTAATAATTTAATCAAACATTAGAGGTGGTAAATATGGATATGTTTAATAAGTTCTGGGATCAGATATCAAAGTATCTCCCGCTAAGTCCTTTTACACAATTTATAGATCAATTTGCTAATCTTCCTGCATTGGGGTACCTTAATTGGTTTTTTCCAGTTAAGGAATGTATAACAGTTATGGAAGCATATCTTGTTGCTGTTGGTGTTTATTACTTGTACCAAATGATTATGAGATGGATAAAGGTGATTCAATGATTTTTTTATATTCAGGTACGCCCGGATCGGGCAAGAGCTTACACGCTGCACAAATTATTATAAATGGTCTAAAGCATAAGCGCCCTATCATTTGCAATTTTGATATAGCGCAGAATGTAAAAGGCCGTGAATATTTTACATACAAGGATAATGAGCTACTAACACCGGAGTACTTAATGCAATATTCCAGGGATTATTTTAAAGATAAGAAGATTCAGGAAGATAAGATTTTGCTCATTATAGATGAATGCCAAATGTTGTTTAATGCCAGGGAATGGAGTGTGTTTAATCGTAAAGCCTGGCTTAAGTTTTTTACAACTCACCGACATTATGGATATTGCATCGTTCTTGTCGCACAGTTTGATAGAATGATAGATAGACAGATAAGAAGTCTTATAGAGTATGAATATATACATAGAAAGCTATCTAACTTTGGCTGGCGTGGAATGATGTTAAATATAATATTCGGTGGTAAAACATTTGTAGCTGTGAAGTCCTGGTATCCGCTTAAAGAGAAAGTTGGAAGTGAATTCTTTCACGCCAGGAAGAAATTATATCGAATATATGATAGCTATCAAACATTTTAAAATAACATTATAAGAATAGCTTCAGGATTTAAGATAACTTGTTAGAAAACGCGGTCAACGTGTTTTTTGCGCCCGGGGTTGCGGGGACCTGGGCGCGAGAAACACCTTGACCACGGATATCTAATAGGTGGTCTAAAAATCCTATAAAAAATATACTACAATCCGCTTAAATACTGGGAAAATCACTAAATTTTACGTTCATTAAAAAGGGCTTTTTAATGAATTTTGATGGGGGTTAATATGAGCTTAATTGAAAAGGAATTAAAAGACGGTGACAATAAGTATTGGTTCTATCGTAAACAGCAAAAAAACCTGCACAACATAGATACATTTTATTATTCTGTTATGCTGCATAATGATTTTGTTGAACCAGGTGATGAAAATGTACATTTTTTTCTTACCCAGCTGGATGCTTTTAAGAATCGATGTTTAGAATCTAATGAAATATACGGAGAAATATATACTACATTTAATCCTGTAGGATTTATTTGTCCAGATAATCTTGTTTATGCTATTGGTAAAGGTAATTATGCGCATATATATAATCATGTAATATCTTGTCCTGATGTTTATGATATATATATTGCTTCTCATGTTCCTAACGTTAATACTCCGCAGATAGTCGTACAGATTCGTTCTAAAGAATTATGGCTTTCTGGTGTTGATAGTATATATAACCGGTCCTTTGAGGCTGTTTCTAAGATTTGCGCTTTGTATCATCTGAATATTAAAGAGGTCAATGAAAATAGAACAGATTTTTGCTGGCATACTAATTATCTTTCTAATCCTGAGAAGTATTTTAAAATAGATAATTTTGCTAAGATGCAGGTTAGTCATTTTAATGGTTCTAATATGCATCATGCTTTTCTTCCTAATGATGAATATGAGAGTGATTATATTGCGCTTGGTAAGCGTGGGGATAAATGTTTTGTTCGTATTTATTTAAAGACAAAAGAGGTTGTTGAACAGGGTTATAAGCCATGGTTTATAAATGTTTGGTTTTTTAATGAGCTTATATCTCGATATGATAAATATGTTCTTGAAAACTGTTTTGATTTGAGGAGTTGGAAAATTAAAGACATTATTCGTTTACAATTTTATTATGATTTTGGTCAAAATGAACAGTATAAACAAATGTGTTATGCTGCTATGGAGTCATATTTTAGAAAAGGCTCTTGCAATCGTAATTATGTCGGTAAATTAGCTGATAAACTTACACCTAAAGTTACAACTGTTATGAATGTAGAATTCCAAGTTATGCGTAGAATGTCTAAATCTTTTTGTCTTGTTGATCTGCATCCTTCGCATAAGGTTGATCATAGAATTAACATGTTTTTAGAAAATCATGCGCTTATAACAGATTATCTTCTTACTTCTGTACTTCGTCTTGTTGATAGAAATACAGCTTTAAAGAAGTGTGAATGTACTGATACATCATTTTGGCAGTCCTTAAAGCGTACAAAGATGATTGATGTTAGAAAGAAGAAGAAAAATATATCTCCTTTGCATCGTGAATATTCTAGGGAACATAATATTGAGGTTGTTAAGAACAGCTTTATTAATAAGGCTGTTACATTAGGATTATACACACATGGACTTGATTATAAAGAAGACATTCAGACAACAATTGCTGATAATCTTTGTTTGCTCAATGATAACGATGTAAAACGTGCTGAACGATATCGTTCTAAGGTTTCAACCCGTCTTAATAAAAATGACTGGGAGGGTGATTTTAATGCTGCATATAAGTGATTATATAAGAATGTTTATCAAGGACAGAAAAGTATATTGTGAAGATGTTACTGTACAGTCTTATATCTTCTATCTTGGCCGTTTTACAAAGTGGCTTGATAGTGACGATTTTGAACTGCTTACTAAACAGACTTTAAGAGATTACATATATTCTTTAAGATATCGAATGAAGAATACTAGTATTGCAACTAATTATCGTCCTGTTAAAGCTTTTTGTAAATGGCTTTACCAGGAAGATTACCTTGATAAAGATATTACAATAGGTGTTAGGCTGCCAAAGAAAGATCCTGCTATTGTTGAACCTCTTACAGCTCTGGAAGTAAAACAGATTGACGATACTATAATTAACAAGTCTGTTAATAAACATATCGCACTGAGAAATTATTGTATCTTTCATTTGGCTCTTGATTGTGGACTGCGTAGAAAAGAGATTGTTCAGCTCCGCAGGATGGATATTAAAAGCGATAGATTAATAATACATAATGCCAAGAATAATAAAGATCGGATTGTACTTCTTCCTAGATTCCTTTACATGTCCTTAAATAATTATTTCAATGAATCGCATGAACATTATCATTTTAAGAATAATTCTAAGTTTGTATTTTTGGATTTTTATGATATTGAGCCTATAACACTTAATACAATAAAATGCTTTTACCAGGACTTAAAAACATTGTCTGGAATAGATAGGATTCATGGTCATTTATGTAGACATACGTTTGCTACAAGCTTTTTACAATATGGTGGTGACATGGAGAAGCTCCGTCTGTTTATGAGGCATGCTGATTATGAGATTCTTAAGAATTATCTTCACTTGTCTCTTATATATCCTGATGTATATAAGATTGATGATATATTTTTTAATTAGCGGACACCTAGATTCTTTTTCATTTCTGCAGTAAACAAAAAAAAGACTTGCTTATTGGAACAAGTCCAGTAAACAAGCCTTTTTTAATGAGCCCACCGGGGTTCGAACCCGGGACACCTAGATTAAAAGTCTAGTGCTCTACCAACTGAGCTATGAGCCCATATATAATCTTTAAAGCTATTTAGCTAATAGGATTCATATCCAATCCAGCTGGGCTAGCTGGATTCGAACCAGCGTAATGCAGGGATCAAAACCCTGTGCCTTACCGCTTGGCGATAGCCCATTAGTTAAATAAGGGTGGATACAGGGATTCGAACCCTGGACCTTCAGAGCCACAATCTGACGCGCTAACCAGCTGTGCTATACCCACCATAACATAAAAAAAGTGTGCCCGAAGGGATTCGAACCCCCGACCCACGGCTTAGAAGGCCGTTGCTCTATCCAGCTGAGCTACGGACACACGTTGCGGCGTATCGCCTTGGCAATGTCTACAGGACTTCTTCCTGAGAAACGACTGCTAGACACAGTCGAAGCAGGTGATGGGAATCGAACCCACGTATCCAGCTTGGAAGGCTGGTGTTCTACCATTGAACTACACCCGCATGTAGTCGGGGTGACAGGATTCGAACCTGCGACCTCCTGGTCCCAAACCAGGCGCTCTAGCCAAGCTGAGCCACACCCCGTCGCTTAACTAAAAGGCCTTATCCGTGACGCAAGATTCATTATATAGAAAGAGTTCCAATATGTCAACAACTTTTTTTAAATTTTTTATTTTTATTTTTTCAACAGTTCACTCGTAGCTTACTGAGCACAGATTCCATGCTTGCATGAGGATCTGTGCACGGGAAGCTACGAAAGGAGCGCCGCTCTATGAGCAAAAGGGAGCTGCGAAGCAGCGGAAAGCCTCGCAGAGGCGTTTTTGCGAATGGCGCGGGTGAACTGTAACTTTTCAACAGTTCACTCGTAGCTTTCTGAGCACAGATTTCATGCTTGCATGAGGATCTGTGCATAGGAAGCTACGAAGGGAGCGCCGCTCTATGAGCAAAAAGGAGCTGCGAAGCAGCGGAAAGCCTCGCAGAGGCGATTCATGACAATAGAATGTTCGCGGAGCGTGCATTCTATTGTATTGCGAATG
>OHRD01001058.1_pt1 | contig 10053 bp, 9 predicted proteins | sample 1578371 | NCBI WGS metagenome assembly OHRD01 (sample SAMEA3879505, study PRJEB24766) | human gut metagenome | biome: human-associated habitat; feature: feces | place: USA | collected 1985/1987
CAGGAGATCAAATCATTCGTTTTATGAAAGAAACCAATCGCTTATTTGGACTGACGTATATAATCGTGACACATAATAAGGAGATTGCAGACTATACAGATCGGGAGATTACAATTGATGATGGAGAAATCATCAATGATATAGATTTATTGGATGTGAGGGAAAATGAGGTGATCAAATGAAAAATACTTCATGGGTATGGAAAGAAATACGCAGAGAAAAATCAGCAAAGATTGTATTCTTAGCAATTTCTTTTTCATTTCTTGTAACTGTTCTAATGTTTATAGTTTCTGGAACATTTATAAAGAATGTACAAAAACAAACAGAAGATATCTATGGATATTTTGATCATATCTTATATCATGCAGAACAAAATACAGATAATGATACATCGGACAGTGCAACAGATTCATCTTCTGGTAAGAACAAGAATAGCAGTGATAACAAGGTTGAAGTGACAGATAATAAAGTTATAGCCATAGGCACATATGGAAGTATAAGTGATATGGTTAATACAGCTGATTATAAATCGCAGGCAGATATAGAGTGTATTCAGGAAACAAGAGATTTTGATGATACATCAGATATGCTTGCACTTGTAAAGAAAGTGCAGGAGAGCTGCAATACAGATGCTGAATCAGTGATTGTGTCGGTAAGAAGCCGTGTATATAACCAGATAGTATATCTTTTACAGCACACTATAAGTACATCCAAAGGCCTGATAGTCATAAATGAGGATGGAAAAGATACAGATTACAATAAAGTGTTTGATGAAGCATTGAAGATAGCAGTTAATCCGCAATCATATGTTAGTGCATCAGCGGTAAGCACTAACAATGCAAGTAATAGTAATTCAGGAAATAATGTTTCAGGAGATACTGTGACAGGTGTTGATAATAACAAAGGCAATGTTATCAAAGATGATAATAATAAAGATAATAAAACATATGGCAGCTATAAAGTGATTGAAAAGCTTAGTGACATGGATGTTATAGATATATCAGGCATTAATTCACTTCCATATGTTAATATCATATATGACTATATAGGCAATGATGCTTATGCAGCACAAAAGGCAGTAAATACAAGTGAGGCAGTTGTTGTTGTTACAGAAAGCAGCGACGGAAGTCTTTCGCCAGATATGTCGCAGCTTATAAATGATATTTCATCCTCAATACCAGTAATAATCATATGCAGTGGCAGCGATGCAGCTCAGGCTGTGAATGATGCGCATAATAACTGTATAGCTTCATATGGCATGAGTGCTGAAGAGGCACGTATTATGGCTATGTTGTGTCTTACACAGGGAAAGAATATAAATGACTGGAGAGTGCATTTTACACAGGTGGATTTATAAAAATATATACAAAATATAGTTGTAAATATATATAAAAATATAGCTGGAAATATATGTTAAATACATGGAAATATATACAATATGTTGATTGAATAATGCTAGATTTTATGGTATTATGTACAATATGTGTTGCAGTGTATTGAACAATCCATTGCACATTTCAGAAAGGAACAGTTAATTATGGATCAGACAAAGATACAGGATATCGTAAGACATATCACTAAGGACGAAGATTATGGAGTTGGCATGATGGAGAATCTGACTTTATCAGATGCTGTTGAGGTTATGACACAGATGCTTCCTACTCTTAAAAAAAGAGCTAAGGAACAGGGAAATTCCAACGATCTTGCGTATTTTAACAGAATAGAGAATATTTATGCAAAGGTTATGGCTGATAAGTTAAGAAATGAGGAACATCTCTGGGTTGTATATTGCAATACGACAGCGTATCCTTATATGATAGATGACGATATAATGGTGCTTTATAATAACAAGAATGCTTCACTACTTGAAAAGAAGCTTAAGCTTTCAGGCTATGAAGTATCAGTTGGTGTTGAGAATAAAGAACAGTTCGGCTTAGAGCTTTGTCATATGTATAGAAATGGCTATAAGAATATCAGACTTACAGATGGCGATAAGAACGTATATGTTATACCAAGAGAAGAATTCGGTACATATGAAGATTTCTTCAGGGAAGATTATGTGTCTAATCCGGGTCTTCAGAACGCCATGATTGCATATTTTCAGGAGTTCAGAAAGAATACAGATAAGACTTCAATAGCCCAGATTCTTGATAAGAGAGAGAATCAGATGTTAAGAGTCATGGTTAATTCAGAGTTTATGGTTCCATGCGTAAAGGAAGAAACAGAAGAAGAGGTATCTATAGCACATCATTTTATAGATGTAACAGAGCAGGTAAGTCATAAGGATGGTGAGCAGGTTATAGCTATTCCAGCATTTACAGATGGTTTTGAAATGGATAAGTGCTACAAGGGACAGTATGAAAATATGCTTTATTCATATAAGGAGCTTATAGCAGCTATTGAGGAATTAGGTGCATCAGGAGCTATATTTAATCCACTTGGAGTAAGTTATTTTATACCGCTTGAAACACTTAAGAAAATAGAAAAAGATTTTAGCAGATAAAGCTGCGATATAAGATGGTACTTTGTGTATTGCTGCTTAATAATCATTTAATATGGTTATTAAGTTAAATACATAGAGTACCTTTTTATATATTATGATGTATGTGTCAAAAATTCTTTTGCAAAAATGTTTTGTAAAAGTGTTGGCAAAAGATGATTTATGTTGTACACTAATTATGTTACTAATAAGACAGAGTTTATTATTCATGGTTATAGTTAGAAAAGACCAGGATAATTATTACTGGTTATAGTAAAGATTAAGCTGATTTATTAAACATATTATGATTATGGAGGTATTTTATGTGGGTAGCAGATTTACAGAATGGTAATTACAGAAATCCGGTTCTTTATGCAGATTATTCTGATCCGGATGCTATAAGAGTTGGGGAAGATTATTTTATGATTGCTTCAAGCTTTTCTAATTCTCCGGCACTCCCTGTACTTCATTCCAAAGATCTTGTTAATTGGAAAGTGATTAATTATTGTTTAAAGCATGTACCTGAGTTCAGATATAATAATCCACTTCATGGATGTGGTGTATGGGCACCATCTATAAGATATCATGAAGGTACATATTATGTATGTTTTCCTATGCCAGATGAAGGTATCTATATGACAACAACAAAGGATCCATGGGGAGAGTGGAGTAAACCTGTTAATATTAGACCAGGAGCTGGATGGATAGATCCATGTCCATTCTGGGATGATGATGGAAAAGCTTATCTTGTTGCAGGTGTTGCAAAGAGCCGTATAGGATATAAGAGTGTTCTTCATATAGTCAGAATGCAGCCAGATGGTATGGGAATATTTGGCGATGAAGTTAAGATATTTGATGGTAATGAGAATGACCAGATAACTATAGAAGGTCCTAAGATGTATAAACGCAATGGATATTATTACGTTTTTGCACCAGCAGGTGGAGTTAAGACAGGATGGCAGACAGTCCTTCGTTCAAAGAATCCTTTCGGGCCATATGAATATAAGGTTGTATTAAGACAGGGAGATTCACCAGTGAATGGCCCTCATCAGGGAGCCTGGGTAGATACAGTAACAGGTGAAGACTGGTTTCTGCATTTCCAGGACGTATATGCAGCTGGAAGAATAACACATTTACAGCCAATGCACTGGGAAAATGACTGGCCAATAATAGGTGTTAACAAGGAAGGAAACGATTATGGTGAACCAGTTATGGAATATAGAAAGCCAGATATTGGAAAGACAGAGTCAGAACTTGAAGATAAGTCAAAATATCCTGTGTGCGAGCCTGATACAACAGATGAGTTTGATTCGGATGCATTAATGTTACAGTGGCAGTGGAATGCGAATTATGACGATAGCTGGTTTGATACAAAGACGGATGTATATGGTAACAAGGCAGAAGATGGTTCATATATAAAGCTTAATGCCGTTCCTACAACTCCTTTAAGACCAGTTGGAGATTATCGTAATCTGCTTCTTCAGAAATGGCCGGCACCAGAATTTACATGTGTAACTAAGATGAGCTTTAATGGACTTTTGGATGGTGACTATGCAGGAATAATATCACTTGGTGTTGATTATGCAGCATTAGGAGTAGCAAAAAAGAATGGTTCATATTTTTTAAGAACGGTTAATGGAAAGCAGAATTTTGACTGTGAGTCAGTATATACACAGGAGATAGTTGATGAAAAGCCTATAGAAGCCGACAGATTCGCAGATGATACAAAGACAGTTTACTTAAGGTATACAGTAAAAAGAACAGGAGCCACAGAAACTAAAGAGATGGCACTTTCTGTTAAAAATGTACCTGTAGAAGAAGCATCTCTTGAGATAAGCTTTGACGGAAAGACTTATGAAAACGCAGTAAGTTATACAGCTAAAGCGGGCCGCTGGGTTGGCGTTAAGAATGGTATGTTTGTAAGCCATGATAACACAGTAAAGAATGAAGAAAACGGATTTGCAACTGTAGACTATATAAGATATTCAGAATTATAAAATAATCTGATAACATTTGATAACATTTAGAATTATATATCATGCCATATATAGATTGATGAGAGTATTTTTGTACCTGTTAATCTATATATGGCATTTTTATAGTGAAATTATTTTATAATGATAATTATTTTGAAGTGAAGATTAATAGAATACGTGATCTCCTATTACGGTACCACCCTTATCAATCTCACTGTTATACATATGGAAGTATAAGGCATTGATTGTTATATGTCCGTTAAGGACTTCTTTGGCGGCTTTAGTACACTCTGCATCAGCTCCTCTTGCAAGTACAATGGCAAAACGGCCGCTGGCTACAGGACTAAACTGTGAAGGTGCATATAAAACTGCCTGAAGTGTATTTCCGAATTTAGGACTGTTGATTCGGTTTACGATAACGCTTCCAACAGCAAGTTTTCCCTCATATGACTGGTTGCCTGCCTCACATTCGATTATAGCAGCCATCATTGCAAGGTCGCTGGTATCATAGTTAACAGGGGTGTTGTTTATGACTTCATCATTTTTGGTCAGCTGCTTTATTTCTTCAAGCTGTCTTGCAGCAGCTTCTTCTTCAAGCTTTTTTTCATATTCAAAAGCAAGAGCTTCGGCATTTTTAATACCTTCTGATGCAGCATCTATTTTAGACTGTTTGGCAGCTATGAGACTTTTTATGTTATCAGACTGCGACACAGCCTGCTGTTTAAGTGATACAAGCTCTGTCATGTCATTGTTAAGCCTTATTTTGTTCTGATTAAGTGTTGTTATAAGCTCATTCAGATTTGATAACATAGAGCGGTCATAATCTGATATTTGTCTTGCATAATCAGCCTTCTTAAGAAGCTCAGCCATATCAGCAGAGTCCATAAGTACATCCATAAAACTATACTCGTTGCTTTCATACATATATTGTATGCGAAGCTTCATGGCTTCATATTGTTTATGTTTTTCATTCTCCATATCGGATATATCCTGGTTGAGTATATCGATTTCCTGCTGTTTTGAAGCCATGCGTTCTGTTATCAGGTTAAGAGTGCCACTAAAAGTTTCAAGCTGGCTGTTAAGCTCTCCAAGCTCAGACGAGAGTGCAGCCTGTTCTTTTTTTAGATTGTCAAGCTGTCTGTTATTCTCATCATAGTCTGATTGGGTATCGGCATAGCTTATAAAAGATATACTTGTAAAATTCAGCATTATTACAAATGATAAAATACCGATAGAAATATATTTAATAAATGTTTTAAAAAAATCTGATTTCATGTAAAAAACTCACCTTCATATAGAATGTTTTATATTATGTTGTGAACTTCTTTAGTATGATTTAAAAATTATAACATATAACTTAGAGTTAAAAAAGAGAAAAATGGTTATACACATGCGTTGCAGATGGCTGGAAAATTGTATATAATATTGAAAGCGTTAAATGTGCTGTCTGAAGAAATTTTGCACAAAACGTGTACAGAAATGAGGATTAGTGTGAAAAATAAGATTTTCACACGCAAGATTTGTGCTTCGCACAAACTTGAGATGCGCAAAGAAGCAGCGCAAGAATGAGGATTATTATGAAATATAAATATACTATAGATACACATACACATACTCTTGTGAGCGGACACGCTTATAATACAATAGATGAAATGGCTGCATATGCTTTTCAGACAGGCGTTACTCATCTTGCCATAACAGATCATGCGCCCAAGATGCCAGGAAGTGCGGGAATATTATATTTTTCTAATATGAAGATAATTCCAAGAGTTAAAAACGGTGTCAGGATATATATGGGCTGTGAGGCTAATATTATGGATTATGAAGGCAGTATAGACCTTAAGGAATACGGGCTTAAAGGATGCGATGTTGTTATAGCAAGTCTGCATATACCGTGTATAAAACCAGGTGATATAGTCCAGAATACCAAAGCACTGATAAAAGCAATGGACAATCCATACGTTAACATTATAGGACATCCGGATGATTCAAGATATCCGGTTGATTATGAACAGCTTGTTATGGCAGCAAAAGAAAAGCATGTTCTTCTTGAAGTTAATAATACCTCTCTTAATCCAGATGGTCCAAGACAGGGAGCTTATGAAAATGACATTAAAATGCTTAAACTATGTAAACAGCTTGGTGTGTGCATATCAATAGGCAGTGACGCACATATAAAAGAAAGTATATGTGATTTTAACAGGGCATATAAGGTGCTTGAAGAAACAGATTTTCCTGAGGAGCTTATTGTTAACAGCGACTATAGACTATATGAAGAATATATAGGACGAAGAAATATAAAATAAATATTTTCATAAATGTATTTACTGTAAAACTTTACTGTGTTAAACTGTTGAAATGAGATAAAAGCACGCATAGAATAACGTGGGAATTGAGGGTTATATATGAACGATAAATTAAAGTCAAAAGAAGTAGAACAGCTTTTTAAAGCTATACTCAGTCTTGAGGATGTTAAAGAATGTTATGATTTTTTTGAAGATGTATGCACTATTAATGAACTGTTGTCTTTAGCTCAGAGGTTTGAGGTGGCAAAAATGTTAAGAGAGCAGAAGACATATCTTGAGATAGCTGAGAAGACAGGAGCTTCAACAGCTACCATAAGCAGAGTTAACAGATCACTTAATTATGGTAATGATGGATATGACAGAGTGTTTGAAAGACTCGGCATCAGCACAGAAAAGTCTCAGGAGAATAAGTAATATAAATATATGTATATATATTATACCGGTTATTTGTAGTCGTGCGTTTGCATGACCTCTTATAACTGGTATTTTTTATCACCCTATATATTATATACGACACTGTGACACCTATACTATGTCATCAATAATAAACCTCTTGATATATAGTTTTTAATACTATATAATAATGGTTAAAAGTCATTGCAAAAACCAATATGTATATTGGTTAATAATTATAGAATTGTTAATGCGGATTGTTTTATGGCAGTCAGCATATAGGAGATGCATAGTATGAATACAAATAGTCAGGAATTCGTTGATGTTTTATTAAAAAAGCTCGTAAAGCTTAATTATATTAAACCAGGAGATGTTCCTAATATTGACCTTTATATGGATCAGGTTACCACATTTATGGATGAACATCTCTCGGATATTAAAAGACATGAAGATGATAAGATACTTACCAAGACAATGATAAATAACTACACAAAGAATAATCTGCTTCCACCGCCAGTAAAGAAAAAATATTCTAAAGAGCATATATATGTTTTAACATTTATATATTATCTTAAGAATATTCTTTCAATAAGCGATATCCAGAAGCTTCTTAATCCACTTACAGATAAGTTCTTTAATACAGATGGAGTTCCAGCTCTTGATACAATATATAAAGAAATATATGATATGGAGAAGCTTCAGTTAGAGGCATTGCCACAAGATGTATTAGGAAAAACAGAACTTTCAAAACAGGCCTTTTGCGATGTCGAAAATGAAGAGGATAAAGATTTCCTTCAGCTTTTCATGCTTGTATGTCTGTTAAGCTTTGATGTTTATATGAAGAAAAATATCATAGAAAGTCTTATAGATGATTATACAGCAAAGAAGGCATCATCGGATAAGCCAAAGACTAAGGAAGAGATAAAAGAAGAAAAGAGAGAAGCAAAAGAAGAGGCTAAAGAAGCAAAAAGAGCAGCAAAACAGAAAAAGTAATGAATATGTCCAAACAGTAAGTACAATATGTGATTAATTATAAAAAAACACATTAAAAACTAACAAACAATTAAATTATCTGATAAATATTTATAAACAATAGTGACTTTTAATAATTGATATAGTATAATAATTATGATATCGGGGTCAAAAGTTCCCGACTTTGAAAGTTAAGTAAAGACTTTTAATCACTGTTAAAGAATGGGAGGATATTATGGGTATTTTAACAAGATTTAAGGACATTATGAGCGCTAATATTAATGCACTTCTTGATAAGTGTGAAGATCCAGAGAAGATGATTGACCAGTACATGAGAAATCTTGAGAGCGACCTTGGAAAGGTTAAGGCAGAGACAGCTTCAGTTATGGCTGAGGAAACAAGAGCAAAGAGAGAGCTTGATGAATGTACAGAGCAGATTAACAAGATGCAGTCATACGCAGAAAAGGCATTAAGAGCTGGCAATGAGGCAGATGCAAGATCTTTCCTTGAAAAGAAGCAGCAGCTTACAGCAACTCAGGCTTCACTTACACAGGCATATAATGTGGCAGCAGATAATGCTGCTAAGATGCGTCAGATGCATGATAAGCTTGTTAAAGACATATCAGCTCTTGAAGCAAAAAGAGCAGCTATCAAAGCAACAGTAAAAGCAGCTAAGGCACAGGAACGTATCAACAAGGTTGGCTCAAGTGTTGTAGGTGCCAATAACAGCATGGAAGCCTTTAACCGTATGGAAGCTAAAGCTAACAAGATGCTAGATGAAGCTAATGCTATGGCAGAACTTAATTCGTCAGCAGAAGAAGCAGATATTAACAGCCTTGCAGCCAAGTATGATGAAGAACCTGCTGACACAGCAGTAGATGATGAACTTGCAGCACTTAAAGCCCAGATGGGTATTCAGTAAATCAGGAGGAAACTATGGGGTTATTCAGGAATCAGTTTTCCAATGTGGTAGAATGGGAAGAATACAGGGATGATTGCATATTCTGGAAATGGACTAACAAAGAGATAAAAAAAGGAAGCCGTCTTATAATCCGTCCAGGGCAGGATGCAATATTCTTATATAATGGTAACATAGAAGGTATATTTAAGGAAGAAGGGGAGTTTGATATAGATTCCCAGATTATCCCTTTTTTATCAACTCTTAAAGGTTTTAAGTTTGGATTTAACAGTGGAATGAGAGCAGAGGTACTTTTTGTTAACACTAAAGAATTTAATGTTAACTGGGGTACTAAGAATCCAATATCTATTCCATATTCAGGACTTCCAGGTGGTATGCCTATAAGAGCATTTGGTAACTTTGCATTTAAGGTGTCAGATTATGTATGTCTTATAGATAAAGTTGCTGGTATTAAGCAGATGTATACAGTTGAAGATGTCAAAGAGCGAGTTGTTGCTGTGTTAGACCAGCTTCTTATGAAGTGGATATCTAAGGAAGGCAAGGATATGTTCAATCTTCAGGCTAATGCTTATGATATTGCTTCAGGAATAAAAGAAGATCTTGATATGCAGATAAGTAAGCTTGGAATAGAAATAACAGATTTTAATATAGCCAGCTTCTCATATCCAGAAGAGATTACCAAGATGCAGAACAAAGCAGCATCGCAATCAATGGTAGCTGACATGGGTAAATATGGTCAGATGGCTATGGCAGATAATATAGGTAAAGGTGGAAATAACATCGCTGCAGATATGATGAGTGTGCAGATGGGTATGACTATGGGACAGCAGATGATGAATAATATCAATAACGGTAACAGCCAGGCAACATCAACAGCAGCTGGTACATACAAGTTCTGCCCGAATTGTGGAACACCTGTAAATGGTGCCAAGTTCTGTAGTAATTGTGGAACTAAATTATCATAGAAATTGTTGTTTAATTGAATATTAGTTGGTGACGAACGGACGA
>OHRD01001061.1_pt1 | contig 10049 bp, 6 predicted proteins | sample 1578371 | NCBI WGS metagenome assembly OHRD01 (sample SAMEA3879505, study PRJEB24766) | human gut metagenome | biome: human-associated habitat; feature: feces | place: USA | collected 1985/1987
ATGATTTCGGACGAAGGAATAACCAGCGCTCAGGCTCAGCAGATGATCAGTGACCCTGCCGCTGTAGAAGCTTATATTAACCAGATTAAAGCTGGAATGAAAGCTGAGCTGAAGGGAAACTACGATATCTATGTGGCTATGATGAAAGCTGCTATTACCGGAATGGGTACTGGTACCGTCCAGAAGGGCGGCAACTATTATGTTGCTGTCACAGTGCAGGTCCCGAAAGAAGTCGCTGATGGGATGCGTAGCTAAATAAAGATGCATTTTTGCCCCGAGGAGCACCCCGCTCCCCGGGGCTTTTTTTCGCCTTTTTGTGACAAACCCCGCCCGCTGTGGTACAATAAAAGGGTATCGAACTTACACAGAAAGGACGTTTCCATGCAGCTGTTTGAACTGGTCAGCCCACGGCTGTTCCGCCCGCTGGCGGGGCCCAACCGGGCGTTTTATGCAGAGCTTTTGCTGCTGCTCTGGGAAGAGTGCCGCCATACGGCAGATTACAGCATTTCCCGCGCCGAAGCCGTCTCCCGCGCCGAGGATTATTTTGCCGCGCTGGCAAAGCCGCTGGCGCTGGATGCCGACGGTGCGGGCGATGAGGACGAGCAGCCCACCCGCGACCCCCACACGCTGGCGGTGGGCTTTTTGCTGCGTCTGCGCCGCACCGGATGGCTGGAGGAGCAGCCCGGCAGTTATGAGAGCGAGCCGACCTTTGCCTTTATGCCGGAGGTCACCCCGCTGCTGGACGCGCTGGAAGAGATATTGAATCCCCGGGTGGTCACCTACACCGGCAAGCTGTACAAGGCGTGGCAGCTGCTGGGCAGCATCGGGCAGGAAAAAAGCCCCTACGAGAACGTGCTGCGGGAGGTGGCGGCAGACCTTGAGACTTTGAACAAGTCCCTGCGTGCCCTCAACGCTTCCATCGGGCATTATATCGACCGCCTGACCCATAACCGCACCCCGCAGGAGGTGCTGGAACTGTTCGACCAGTACGAGGAAAAGGTGGTGGCGGCGGCGTACCATCGCTTTAAAACCAGTGATAACCTGTTCAATTACCGCGCTTATCTGGAAGAAGAACTGGACGACTGCGAGCAGAACCAGCTGCCGCGCTTAGCGCTGGATTACGCCCGGGTGGAGCACTGCGCCCCCGGCGAGGCTGCACCCCGGGTGCGTGCCCTCATCCAGCAGCAGCGGGATGCGCTGGAAGAGATGAGCACCCTGATGAAGGAGATCGACGCCAGCCACATCCGCTACCGCAAGCGGGCGGTGCAGCGGGCACAGTTTTTGCTGCTGAGCGACCGCTCAGCGCAGGGCAGCGTCACCGCCCTGCTGCGCCGCTATGCCGAGGAGATCCGCAGCCCGGAGCAGCTGTTCGAGCCGGACGATGGCCCGGTGGCGGCGCGGCTGCACCTGTACCCGGCGGCAGTGTTCGGCGCAAAGCCGCTGTATCCCCCCGCCGCGCCCCGCACCGAAGCACCTCTTGCCCCGGTGCGCACCGAACCTCTTGACCCCGACCGGCTGCGGCAGGAGCAGCAGCTGCTGCTGGACTACGCCCGCCTTGCCGTCACCGAGGAAAACGTGGCGCTGCTGGCGCAGCAGGCATTGGCTGCCCGCCCGCAGGTGAACGCCTCCACCCTTGTGGAGGAATACCCGAACGACTTTACAGGCATCATCGGCCTGCACACCTATTCCCAGTCGCCGCACCGGGAGTATGATATCACCATGACCGGAAACTGGGTGGAGCGCGGCGGCTTCCGGTTTCAGGATTTTGTCCTGACCCGCCGCAAGGAGGTAAACACGGATGGCAACCATTGATCTGCTGGAAGAGACCGCAAACTATCTGCTCAACCACTGCTTTGTGCTGGGCTGCGTAGAGGAACAGCGGGCGAAATATCTGTATATTCAGGATCACCTCAACGAGGTGCGGGCGGTGTTCAAACCGCTGGGCTACGCGGTGCTTTTGTACCCCGCGCCCATGCAGGCGGCGGCGCTGGTCAACGAGCACGAGGGCAGTCAGGCGCGGCTGCTCAAGTACGAGAGCATTTTGCTGCTGGTGCTGCGGCTTTTGTACCTGCAAAAGCGGGAAAGCCTTGCCGCCAGCGCAGACGAGGTGCTGGTGACCGTAGAAGAAGTACAGGCCGAATTGCAAAAGATGAACCTGCCCCGCAAGCTGGATCAGCAAACGCTGGAAAAGCTCATGCGCACCCTGCGCCGGTACAATCTGGCGCGTCCGGTGGGACGGCTCTCCGGGCTGGACAGCCGCATTGAAGTGTTCCCCACGGTGCTGCTGGCGCTGCCGGACGCTGACCTTGCGGATGCCGCCGCCGAGAGCGCCCGCACCCGCACCGAGCTTGGTCTGTACGAGCGCCCGGAGGGCGCAGACACGGAAGCAGGGGAGGTGGAAGCATGATCGAACTCAAGCGCCTGAAACTGATCAACTGGCACAACTTTGAAAATACCACCTTCGACTGCGCCCGCCTGACCTATATGATCGGCGTGAACGCCGTGGGCAAGACCACCATTCTGGACGCCATCCGCTACTGCCTGACCACCAACCGTAACTTCAATGCGCTGGGCAATAAAAAGAGCGGACGCACCCTGCAAGGCTCTGTCCACGCCAAGCAGCGCGGCGAAAACGCCTACCGCCGCCCGGGGCATACCGTGGCGTATATCGGGGCGGAGTTCTGGGACAGCGTAAAGCACACCAGCTTTGTCATCGCGGTGCGGGTGGAGTCCGAAGGACCCATGCAGGAACTGCACCCCGGCGACCAGACATGGTACATCTCCGAGGACGGCATCACGCTGGAACAGCTGCCCTTCATCGACCCGCGCACCGGTGCGCCCAGCGCCAAGGAGGACTTCAAGCCCGCCGAGGGGCGGCTTTCCTACACCCGCAGCCCCAGCGAAGCGCGGGACCGCATCTGCCGCGCATTGGGCATTGGACGTGCAGCCAGCCCGCTGGGTAAAAAGTTCAACGAGGTGTTCCAGATGGGCACCAGCATGGACGAGATCCCGAACTTCCGGGAGTTTCTGTACCAGTACATCCTCCCGCAGCCGGAACTGGACTTGGAAGCCTTGCAGGGCGACCGCTTAGAGCTGGAAAACCTGCACGCCGTGCTGGCGGAAGCCCAGACCCGCGCCGATGCGCTGGACGAGATCGTCCGTTTTGGCCGCGAAGCCACCGAAAAGCAGACGGAAGCCCTTGTGAACCGGGGTGCCGCCCTGCTGGCGCGGGCTGCTGCCGATGCCGGGGAAAAGGCCGTCTGGCAGGAGCGGGTAGACGCCGGACGCCGCCAGCAGGAGACGCTGCGCACCCGCTACGCCGAAGCCAAGACCGCCGAAGCAGAAGCCCGCCGCGCCTACCTGACCGCCCACAGCGCCGCCGGTGCCAGCGGCGAGGGGCGCGCACTGGACGCCCTCAACGAGGAGCTGGCGCACCGGCAGACCGCACTGGATGCCGCCGCCCGCCGCGCTGACACCGCCGAAAAGGCTGCCGAAAAGACCGGCAACCTGCTGGCAGTGCTGCGCCGCAGCGGCTTTGCCGCCGGGCAGAAGATGGCAGACCTGACCCCCGACACCCTGCCTGCCCTGACCGACTGGCTGACCGCACAGGAAAAGCCGCTGGAAGAAGCCTATTTTGCCGCCCGGCAGCACACCGCCGCCTTGCAGCGGCAGCAGACCGAGAAACGCGCCGAGCTGGATGCCGTATCCGGCGGCAAGTGGGTGTACCCCCACGGGGACGCCGCTACCCGGGTGCGGGACGCCGTGAATGCCGAGCTGAAAAGCCGGGGCATGGAGCCGGACGCCCGCATCTTCTGTGAGCTGCTGAACGTGGAGGATGAAAGCTGGCAGGACTGCGTGGAAGCCTGTCTGGGCGACCGCCGGTTCGATATCCTTGTGCCGCCCGCCCACTATGCCGCCGCAAAGAGCGCCTTTGTGGCGCTGAAAGAGAAAGTGGGCCCCATCAGCCTGCTGGACACCCCGGGTCTGCGCAAGGCCAACCGCCGCGCCGACACCGCCCCCGCCGACAGTCTGGCGGCACAGGTCACCAGTGAAAACCCGCTTGCCGCGCAGTACGCCGACACCATCCTGCGCCGCATCGTCTGCTGCGATACCCCCGACACGCTGGAAAACTACCCCGACAGCGCCACCCGAAACCTTCTGCGCCACCACCCCTTCCGGTTGGAGCGTCTGCGCACCCCGCAGCGCTATATCGGCTTGGAAGCCCGCCGCGCCCGCGCCGGGGCACTGGCAGGGGAGATGAACGCCCTTGCTGAAGAAGTACGCGCCGCCGCACAGGCGGAGCAGAACCTGAAAGCCGCATACAGCCAGTACCAGACCCTTTTGCGCGGCACCACGCTGGAAGAACTTGCCGCTTTGTGGGACGCCCGCGCCGCCCTGACCGCCGCCCGCGCGGCGGTGGACAAGCAGGCCGCAAAGCTTGCCGAGTGCCGCGAGAATCCGCTTTTGCAGCAGCTGTATAAGGAGGAAGAGGTGCGCGAAGCCGCATGGGAAGCCGCCCGCACTGCCGTGGAGCAGACCGGCGGCGATCTGCGCGTATGCGAAAAACAGATCTCCTCCTGTGAGGTGGAGCAGCAAAAGGCGGTGGACACCGCCGAAAAGAGCGCACAGGCCGCAGAGAGTTTCTTTGCCGCCCACCCGCTGGTGGAGCCGCTCTCCCGCAGTCGTCAGCAGGCACTCACCGGGCCGGACAAGTCCCCCCGCGCCGCCGCACAGGCTGCCGAAAAGGCACAGGCCAAGCTGGACGATGCGCTGACCGTCTACCTGAACAGCACGCTGGAACCGGCACAGCGGGAATACAACCGGCGCTACGTCTGCGATTACCCCTTGGGGCTTGCCGGGCTGGAACAGTACCGCGCCCAGCACGAGAGCCTTGTGCGCATCGACCTGGAGCGCTACGCCGCCCGTCTGGAACAGGCGCAGCGGGACTGCAAGGACCGCTTCCGCAAGGATATCCTGTTCCGCATGAAGGACGATATCTTCAACGCCCGGCGGCAGTTCCGGGAGCTGAACAAGGTCATGGAGCAGCTGACCTACGGCGAGGAGGTCTACCGCTTTGAGCTGGAGCCCAGCCGCGACCCGCAGCTGGCGGCGTTCTATCAGGTCATCGTGGACAAGGGTAACCAGCAGATGACCGAGGGCGACTCTCTGGATAACCTTGCCGCCACCGCCGACCCCGCCTATGAGCGTCAGGTGGATGAGCTGATGGAAAAAATCATGGCAGACGTAGACGAGAACACCCGCGCCCGGCAGGAGGGACGCACCGCCGCCGGTGCAACCCTTTCGGACTATGTGGACTACCGCACCTATCTGGACTACGATATCAAGGTGACCAATCAGGTCACCGGGCAGCAGGCGTATCTGTCCCGCGTCAGCCGCGATTCCTCCGGCGGCGAGAATCAGGCACCCTTCTATGTGGCCATCTGCGCCAGCCTTTTGCAAATTTACCAGAAGAGCGAAAACAGCATCCGTCTGGTGCTGCTGGACGAAGCCTTCAGTAAAATGACCAGCGACCGCATCCGTCCCATGATGGAGCTGTTCCGCCGCCTGCAATTGCAGGTGCTGCTCATCTCCACCGTGGAAAAGAGCACCGCCATCCAGCCCTACTGCGACATTACCTACTCCATCGTCCGCCACGGCGACGCCAACGCCATCGCGCCCTTTGTCCGCCTTGCAGCGGAGCATGAAGAAACTTGAACAGCACACACTTTATGCTATAATAAAAATGAGCAACGGAGGACGGAACAGGCAGCCGTCGCCCATTGTTAGGAGATGTGGGAATCGTCACCCCACCCTTGCTCAAAAAAGAGAACGCCCGCCGCATTCGCAGCGGGTGTTCTCTTTTTTCGTGTTTTACACTTTGCGGCGGAATGATGCAAAACGGAACTTGACATAAAAAATAAACTTTGCTATACTGTTTTTCGCTCATCGGAGGGCTGTTTCAACGTAATTGAAAGGCCGGATAAGATGTCATCGTTCGTGTTTCCCGGAGGCTGTGGGCACCGTAGTGCCGCAGCAGAAGAGGGAATGCACCGGAGCGGTGGTTCTTATCCGGCCTTTTTGCATATGTGAAGTTCAAAAAGGAGGAGCTATGCCAAAGAAAACCATCCAATTGTCCGATCATTTTACCTATTCCCGCCTGCTGCGGTTCGTGCTGCCCTGCATCGGCACCATGCTGTTCACCTCCGTCTACGGCATCGTGGACGGCCTGTGCGTTTCCAACTTTGTGGGCAAAACGGCCTTTGCGGCGGTCAACCTCATCATGCCGCTGCCGCAGCTGCTGGGCACTGTCGGCTTTATGCTGGGCACCGGCGGCAGCGCCATCGTTGGTATCACGCTGGGCGAGGGTGACCAGAAAAAAGCCGACCGCTATTTTACTATGTTTCTGCTGGCGGCGCTTGTTTCGGTCAGCGTGCTGGCCGTGCTGGGCTTTGTGTTCCTGCGGCCGGTCGCCATGCTGCTGGGCGCAAAGGGAGAGCTGCTGGACTACGCCGTGCGCTACGGGCGCATCCTGATGCTGGCGCTGCCGCCCTTTGCGCTGCAAAATATGTTCCAAAGCTTTTTCGTCACCGCCGAAAAGCCGCTTCTGGGCTTCTGGTTCACCGTAGGTGCAGGCTGCACCAACATGGTGCTGGACGTGGTGATGGTGGGTATGCTGCACTGGGGCGTGGAGGGCGCTGCCGTTGCCACCCTTATCAGCCAATTGGTGGGCGGCGTGCTTCCGGTGTTCTACTTTATCGACCACCACAATACCAGCCGCCTGCACCTGTGCAGAACACAGTTTTACGGCCGCGTGCTGTGGGATGCCTGTATCAACGGTTCTTCTGAGCTGATGACCAACCTTTCCATGTCGCTGGTCAATATCCTGTATAACTTCCAGCTGCTGCGGCTTGCCGGAGAAAACGGTGTGGCGGCTTACGGCGTCATCATGTACGCAGCCTTCCTGTTTGTGGCGGTGTTCGTGGGCTATGCCGTGGGCAGCGCACCCATCGTCAGCTTCCATTACGGCGCGCGCAACCACGCCGAGGTGCATAACCTCTACCAAAAGAGCCTGCGCCTCATCGCCGTGGTAGCTGTGAGCATGACCGCCGTATCCATGGTGCTTATTCCCTATGTGGCACGCATCTTTGTGGGCTACGACGCTCAGCTGCTGGCGCTGACCAGCCGCGCCTTCCGGCTGTATGCGCTGAGCTTCCTCATCATGGGCTTCAACGTGTATGCGTCCTCCTTCTTCACAGCGCTGGGGGACGGCGTGACCAGCGCCCTCATCTCCTTTCTGCGCACGCTGGTGTTCCAGCTTGCCGCGCTGCTCCTGCTGCCCGCCCTGTGGGGCATTGACGGCGTGTGGCTGGCTGTCACCGCCGCTGAGCTGGCCGCGCTGGCGGTGAGCGTGTATATGTTCGTGACAAAAGACCAGAAATTCCATTACCGTCATGTTTGACGCGCCATAACAAAAAAGCCGCCGGGACCCCGGCGGCTTTCCTGTTATTCAAAGGTATACTCCACCAGCTGGCAGTTTTTGATGCCTGCAGCGGCGTATTCCTCGTTGGTCATATCGTAAAAATAGGAGTGCACCACCCGGGCAATGCCGTTGTGCGCCACCAGCAGGTAGGTCTTGCCGGTGTCCGCCTTCAACTCGTCCAGCAGATTGTAGATGCGCTGTGCCAGCTGCATCATGCTCTCGCCGCCGTCATAGCGGTCGGCAAAGTGGGTCTTGGAGATGCGGAACTCCGCACCGTCCCGGGGCGTGCCCTCGTATTTGCCAAAGCACTGCTCCCGCAGGCGGGGCTCGCAGCGGGCGGGCAGACCGGTAGCGGCGGCAATGGCCTTTGCGGTGTCGGCGGCGCGGGAGAGGGGAGAGTACAAGATCTCGTCAATGTGCAGGCCGCTGTCCCGGACAAGCTCGCCCAGCTGCCGCGCCTGCTGCTGCCCGCGGGCGGTCAGCGGGCTGTCGGTCATGCCGCAGATCTTATTTTCCACGTTCCATACCGTCTCGCCGTGGCGGGTGAAATAGATATTATGCATAAAATTACTCCTTACAGCTTGTGCAGGGTGCCGTCCGGCAGCAGACAAACGGTGTCTCCCTCGTCGATGCCAAGACATGTCAGCTCCCTGTCCGGGTAGGGCAGAATGCGGGCAGCCCCGGCGGCATCGGTCAGGGTCACATCGCACAGCACCGGCTGCCCGGCGGGCAGCTCCTCGCAGCCGTACAGCTGCTCGTCAATGCGCAGCACGCGGTATTCCGGCATGGTACAGCCCCTCCTTTGTGTTTTTCCTTATTATATAGCACCCGGGGGCTTTGGTGCAAGGGGGAGCGGACTGAGAGGGTTTATTCTCCCCCGCTTGACAGCGACGCGGAGAAATTGTTACAATACAGTTACGACTGCAAACCACGCGGAGGGGTTCATGAATATTACGGAACTGCGGTATCTGGTAGCCATCATGAAATGGGGGTCGGTGTCGGCGGCGGCAAAGCAGCTGTACGCGGCGCAGCCCAATGTGAGCAAGGCGCTGAAGAATCTGGAAGAGGAATACGGGTTGCGCATCTTTGAGCGCTCCTCCACGGGTATGATCCCCACCGAGCAGGGCAAACGGTTCATCCGGCAGGCGCAGCGGGTGCTGCAGCAGGTGGACGAGCTGAAGCAGGAGGCGCACCAGCAGCGCAGCTGCGCCGAGCTGCGGGTGGTGCTGACCCATGCCACCTACGCCTCCTATGCGGCGGTGGATTTTTTGCAGCAGGCAGCCCGCAGCGAGCAGCTGCGGGTGCATATCCGGGAGAGCGGTGCCATTGAAGCTTTGGACTTTGTGCTGCGGCAGGGCTACCACATAGCGCTGCTGCGCTATGCCGCCGAGGACGAGGACTACTATCTGCGCTACTGTCAGCGCCACGGTCTGCGGCAGGAGCCTATCATGGAGTTTTCCTACCTGCTGCTCACCAGTCAGGACAGCCCGCTGGCGCGGCGGCAGGTGCGCGAGCTGGACGAACTGAACGATTACATCGAGGTGCTGCACGGCGACACCCATCTGCCCGGGGACGAGAGCACCGCTTCCCGCTGGGAGGTGAACCCCAACCGCCGCATCCATGTGTACGAGCGGTGCAGCCAGTTCTCCATTCTGCAAAACCTGCCCACGGCCTATATGTGGTCGTCTCCCATGCCGCAGCGTGCGCTGGAGCAGTACCATCTGGCACTGCATAATTGCCCGGCGCAGAAGCAGCAGATGCGGGATGTGCTGGTGTACCCGGAGCGGGAGCCCTTGCAGCCGGAGGAGCAGCTGTTTGTGCAACTGCTGCACAAGCAGGCGGATGCCACCATCAAGGACAGCGGGTGGAAGAAGATTTGAAATGCGCGCCGCGTCTTCCGGGTTGCGGCACCCAGCATCCGCATCGTGCCTTGGGCGGCACGCGCGTCTTGCTGGCCGCTGCCCCAACAACTCCTCCCTGTTTCCGCCGCTGGCGGCGGTCGTCGTTGTTGCAGCGGAAGAATTGTTTTTATTTTCGGGCTAGCGGAGCGTCTGCGGACGCTCTGCTAGCCCATTTTCACGGGTGCCCCACCTGAGAGGACAGATTTCCCTTCTTTTCGTCTCAAATTCCACGTTTTGGGGAGAAAATCGCAAACGATTAAGCAAAGTGCACAAAAAGGCGGCGCAAAGTTTGGCGGGGACGCTTTTGACCGTTCCCGGAAGAATATTTTCGAGAAACAATAGAACAAATTAAAACGAACTATCGACATAAAATACAAGTTTAAATAAACAAATAAAATAAGCTGCCATATACTTTTTGATATAGGAACCATACCTAAAAAATATTAACACAATTATGAAAAAGGTGTTAACATGAAGCCAGAGATCGGTCATAGCCGCAGTATGGCATAAGCTGTCGGCGGCTGAAATTCAAAAGGAGGTTTCTGGTATGATTAGTTTCTTACTGTGTCTGGCACTTCTGATCGTAGGCTACTTTGTCTATGGTAAGATCGTGGACAACACGTTCGGACCGGACGACCGCGAAACTCCTGCTGTGCGCATCAACGATG